>Ga0100397_1000643_pt1 | contig 20785 bp, 13 predicted proteins | sample CryGeymeta201521_FD_81550 | JGI IMG/M metagenome (GOLD analysis project Ga0100397, IMG submission 81550) | Groundwater microbial communities from Crystal Geyser aquifers in Utah, USA - Crystal Geyser metaG 2015-21 | ecosystem: Environmental > Aquatic > Deep subsurface > Groundwater | place: USA... | reverse complement strand
TCGCCGCCGTGGGAGGAATGACCACGATGGAGGCCGTCTTGGATCCCAATGAGCTTACCGATTGGATTGACGCGCCTGTCATGACACCGGAGGAAGGATAGACGAAGCCGACAAAGACGCCGTCCAGAGGGACAGAGCCATCCGTAAAATCCACCTGCGCAGTCGCCTGCACTGTTGCGACGGAGGCGGTGACGGTGGCTGTACCTGTGACGCCATTCTCCGGTGTGAGGGTGACGGTGGCTTGACCGTCGTTGTTGGTGACCCCCACCCCTGCCCCTCCCCCGCTGCCGGCAGGGGAGGGCGTGATGGTCCCGAGGGTGGTTACAAAGGATACCTGCACACCTTTGGCAGGTAACCCGTTGGCGGTGACGGTGGCGGTGAGGTTGGCGGAATGCTCGCCATCGGCCTGCACCTGCTCCACGTCGGAATACAACTCGATGGCGTAGGTCACGTTGTCCGGGTCTCCGATGTCCACCGCGATGATTCTGCCGGAGTTGGCGACGTTGGAGTTGTCGGTGTTGGCGGTGACGACGTGGTCGTCTCCGGCGACGCTGGAGACGGTGAACTCGGCGAGGGCCGCGCCCGCGGCGTCGGTGTTGGTGGTGGTCGATGCGGTGCGGGTTGCTCCGAAACCCGCGTCCGCCGCGGCGTTCTGCGGGGCCGGATCCTGATGGTTGAAGGTGACGGGAACGCCCGCGAGGTTGTCACCGCCGTTGTTGGCCACTGCGGCTTCGATGACGGTGGACGTGCCTTTCGGGACGGCGATAGTGGTACTGGCGTCGGGGTTGGTGATGGTGACGGCGTTGGCTTCGACGTTGCCACTCCATTCGGATTCCCAGTTCGGATCGTACATCCCGCCGCCTCCGCCGCTAATGAGTGGCCAGCGTTTGCCTTTGACTCTGACAGTGTAGTGCTGTTTGTTCACCGGCGTCTGCCACACGTAGCTTCTAATGTAGCCGAATTGTACATCATTCTCGGAGATCCAGTCATCCCCCACGTTGGGAAGAATCCATTCGAGGCTGGCGCGCTCGTATTTCCACTGGGCGCTGTAGAGCCAATTCGCGTCCGAGGAGACGACATCGAGGTTCACCGTGAACCGGTACCGCGCTCCATTGGCCTGCACGTTGGACGCCGGATTCGCCTCCTTGGGACGCAGAGTGAACGTCCTGTGAACGGGAACTTGAGCCAGCGCTTGACCACCCAACAGGAACAGCAAAACTGATGACCTATAGACCCCACGGAGTTTCACGATTACCTCGCAGGTAGGATTACTGGTCGCGAACTCAGGCGGGGAACGTGAGCGTAAAGATCGTCCCTTTACCGACCTCGCTGGCAACTTCCACCGTTCCTCCGTGGAGCTCAACGAGGTGCTTTACGATCGACAACCCCAGTCCCGTACCCCCATCTCCCGGGGGGTGCATCCCGGAATTACGGAAAAGCGGATACATCGACTTTGTCGCCGTAGGATAAAGCTCCAGCTTTGTCAGTGGATACATCGATTTTGTCGTCGTAGGATAAAGCTCCAGCTTTGTCAGTGGCAGACCTCTTTCCCGCAATTCCAATGTGCATCTGACAAAGCTGGAGCTTTATCCTACGGCAATCTCCGTAATTCCGGGATGCACCCCGTCTGATCTGTCGCGTATGGTTGGCCTTTCCAGTCCGAAGGACTGAAACAACATAGCCTGGGGGCAACGTCTGATCTGTCGCGTATGGTTGGCCTTTCCAGTCCGAAGGACTGAAACAACATAGCCTGGGGGCAACGCCCCAGGAACAAAGGCGCCAAGTAGAATAGTTCGCCCTGAAGGGGCAATACGAATGACCTTCACGACGGACGGGGGCGTAGCTCGATATTGTCTTGCCCCTTCAGGGCGCAAAGGGGAATGGGTGTCCTTGTTCCAGGGGCGCTGCCCCTGGCTATATTGTTATGCCCCTTCGGGGCGTACCGAGGTGTCAAGCGTTCCGCAGTTGGGAGGATGGGCTCAAACAATATGGTCCGGGGCGACACCCAACAGTCCATTCAGTCCGAAAGACCCAAACAACATATCCTGACGTGACGCGGGCGCATTAGGCCAAAATTGCAGAAACGCTCGAGTTACCCGGTAGCATAGGGACTTATGCCCGTCGCCAGTGCGCGGGGTGACGCCCACAATGCTCTGTTGCACATTCACCCCCATCACCGCTGCGAGTCGTCTGGAAAGCGGTGATGGTATCCAGGCGCTCCGAATTGCAGCATACTCCGGAAGCTGTTTGTACTCACTGTGAAACGTCAGCCGGTCGCCACGGAGGGTGAGGGGGAAAGATGGATTTTCATCCGTAACGAGTATAACCCAAAATTCGACCGTCCCGCGCTGGCTCTGCAGGTTCGACGCGTCGAATCGGACAACTGCGTTACGATTGCCTGCGTCGGTGTACCCCGCGTCCAGCGCGCGCCTCTTGTCTGTGCCCTCGAACGGGTGCCCGGCCCCATCCGCGGTCAGCGTCAGGCCCTCCACCGTTGCCTTCGGTTGGCCGTAGTAGCTGTGATCGCCGTCGAGAGCTTGATCGAAGTGGTTGAGGAACAAAACGGTGGGGCAAGCCGGCCGGGCCGTGAGCGCCAAGCCGACGAATGCCAATACGAAACGGAAGACGGGATTCACGTGCAATACTCCTTTCGAATCTGTCAACAATATGCGCCGGAAAGACTGGAATTGTACCATAGGTTCGGTATCGTTCCACCCCTGGCGGCGGGGTTCCCCATTTCTGGACATCTCAAACCTGAACTGCTATTCTCCTGTTGTTTGTCCACGGCAAACCAACCCTCAACGTGTGAATGCTCGAGTGAGCCCCCATGAGGAGCGGGACATTTCTAAACGAATCCGCACGGAGCGCGAACAAGGGCGCGCCGCAGCGCTGCAGCCATGAGCGAGAGGAGTAGCTGTATTCATGGACGAGATGAGGCTTCAGAGCATCGTTGAGGAGCTATTGAGTTCCTCCCGTGCGGAGGCCACCGAGATCACGGTCTCCTGTCACTCGCAGCAGTCCACCCGATGGGCGAACAACGCCATCACCCAGAACATCACGAAGACCGACGAGTCGATAGAGATGAAGGCCGCGTTCGGCGCCCGCGCAGGCTCCGCCGCAACGAATCAGTTTGACTCCGACGCGCTGCGGCAAGTCGTCGAGAAGGCAGAAGCCATCGCAAAAGCCTCGGAGCCTGACGCGGAGTACATGCCTCCCGTGATGCCGATGTCGTATGTCGAAGTGAGGTCCTTCCATCCGAAGACGGCGGCATCAACGCCTCAGCAGCGCGCACAAGTCATCGAGGCCGCCACGGCATTGTGCGCCGCAAAGGGCTTGACGTCTGCGGGAAGCTTTGCGGTGAATCACAAAGTGACAACTGTGGCGAACTGTCGCGGTCTCTATGCGAGCCATCCGTCGACGACCGTTCGCTTTACCTGCACTGCGATGGCGGACGACAGCTCCGGGTGGGCCGAGGCAGTTGCCAACGACATCCGGGAGATGGACTTTGAGGCCATTGCCACAACCGCGGTCGGCAAGGCCCTCGCTTCCCGTCACCCCGTGAACGCAGAACCCAAGCGATACACGGTCATCCTTGAACCCGCCGCAGTGGCCGAGTTGCTCGGGTTCATGGCCTGGAGCATGGACGCCCGCGCCGCTCACGAAGGGAGGAGCGCATTTGCCGGCAAGGAAGGGAAACGGGTTGCCGCACCCGCAGTATGCCTGCGTTCCCAGCCAGATTTACCGGGCTGCCCGGTTCAGCCCTTCCATGCGGATGGGATGCCGGTTCCCGCAGTTACATGGGTGAACGACGGCACTCTAAGGACCCTCGCCTACTCACGTTATTGGGCGCAAAAGCAAGAGCGTCCCTTTACAGGAATGCCCACGAACTTCATCCTTAAGGGGAAGAAATCCGCAAGCGTTAGCGAGATGGTGAGTTCCACCGAGGAGGGTCTGCTGGTTTCGAGATTCTGGTATGTTCGCTTCGTAGACCCCATGAAGCTGCTACTGACCGGCATGACGCGCGACGGACTGTTTCTGATTCGAGATGGGAAAATTGTCTCCGCGGTCAAGAATCTCCGCTTCAACGAGTCACCGTTGTCGATGTTGGCTCATGTTGAGGAATTCGGTCACGCTCAACGTTGTGGGGAGTATCTTCCTTCCTACGTTCCGACGTTGAAGGTGCGAGAATTCAACTTCACAAGTGGAACAACTTTCTGACGCACACGCGGGGCAACGCTTTTTGTTGCCTGAAAGGCCGTGGCTGAATATGGGAAAAGCCGAAGGAAATCAGGACCGCCTCGCCCGACTCATTATTACAGCGGTTACCTTCTGCGCGTTGACAGGGACGCTTTTTCGATTGACGCGAGCCGAATCCAAGGCGGACACGGCCCGGATCAAGCGGCATGTGGAGTCCCTCGCCTCTGACATTGGCGCTCGACCTGCTGGGAGTGATGAATTGGCGCGGGCTTTTGATTACGTGAAGCAGAAGCTAACTGCCCTTGGGTATGCGGTGGAATCGCAAGAGGTCAGGATGCCCCAGGAGGCAGGAACGACGAATCTGTGGGCAGACAAGCGTGGGGATTCGCGCGAGGTGATGGTGTTCGCTGCACACCTTGACACAGTTCCCGGCTCTCCAGGAGCGAACGACGACGGAACCGGCGTGGCGCTGCTGCTTGAAATGGCGCGGCTCCTCCACGATTCCCGGACAGGCTACACACTGCGGTTCCTGTTCTTCGGGGCCGAGGAGGAAGTCCATGGTTTCGACGGGCACGGGCTCTCGTCACTGGCCTACGTTGACTCTCTGAAGAAGGAAGAAGTTCACCGGATCAAGTACGCATTTTGGCTCGACAAGCTGGGGCGCGGTGCGGAGCTCAAAATGCTTCACATCCGTCAGACACCTGAACAGGCGCTGGAGGCTGCCAGCGCGGCCGCAGAGATGCTTCGCCTGGAGGTCAATAGACGCACGGTGTCTCCCTGGTCTAAACGCATGGCGTTCGAGGACCTCAGCATCCCGACCGTCTGGATCGAGTGGGGGCCTGATCCCGAACTCCACAAAGCAACTGATACGGCGAACCGGCTGGACTGGAAGAAGGTAGACGCGGTCGCGCGGATCGCCATGGGACTTGCGGAGCTGAAGGCCGGTGAGTCGGGAGATCACTCCACGATGACCATGGCGTCGAAAAGTTCACCGTATCGCCTGCCATCCAGTGTAATGTCGAATGTAACGAGGTGAACACCGGAGATCTCGTCCGCAGGCACCCCAATCTTTACCCGGTATTCCTGGACTCCGTTGGGTGAGGTGGTTCCATCGAGCGCCTCGGGGGTCGCCGTCCATCCGGTCGGTGTACGCACACGGACGAGGTGCTTTTCTCTCCGCCGCCGGAAATTCCGCACGCTCAACTTTAGTTCCACCGTGTTCCCCGCTTGTGCTAAAGTACGGTATGGGTACGCATGAACCCAGAACGGGTCGTAGCCGTAGCGGTAATCCTCGTCGCAGCTTAGGTTGCGGTAGGCTTCCCGGATTTTCCAGGCCCAATCAACAAAGCGATCCAGTTGCGGGCGCGGGTTGTCGATTACGTTCGAGTGTGAAGCCAGAATCAGGTCAGGGCTCAGCTTGGAGAGATACTCAGCGCAGTAGAGGTAGCCTTCCTCAAAAATGCCCGGATTCCGCGCCACAACGGCTTCGTGCCCGGACTCGTCCGTGCTTCCGAAAAGGTTGTCGCCGGTAAACGCCACCAGTCTCCCATCTACTTCACCGTAAAGAACCAGTCCGAAGATGGTTTGCCCCGGCAGCCAGTCGAAGTGAAGGCGGAACCCCTCCCACTCCAGCGTCTCCCCGCGCGTGAAAGCCCGATCCACGGTTACCGGGTCGGCGCCGCCGTAAGCGGTGACAGGAGCCACGAGATCGAAGCGTTCCGGGTGCTCCAGCGTTTCCGCAAAGGAGTCCAGCGCCCACACTGCCGCACCGTACCTGTTCCGCACGTGCGGTGTCTGCACCATATGATCGCCGTGCGTATGAGTCACGATTACAGCGTCAATCTGGCGGAGCCCCATACGCTCCCGCATCTGAGCAATGCGTTCATCCAGCCACTGCACGTCCAGGCAGCCACAATCCACAAAAAGAGCCCGGCCGGAATCAGACAGCAGCATGTACCAGTTCGCGCTGCAACTCCCCCCACTGAACTTGTACAAATGGGGAGATATCTCCCAGACGTGAGGGACGGTAGACGGCCGCGAGATGTTGTCTCTCGCCTCAACGGAATAGTTCCAGTCCCAGCCGCGCAGATATAGCTGCGTCAGATGCTTCAACTTCCGTCGGTACTGAGGCAGTTGCTCCATGGGATTGTCGATGACCGAATCATGCGAAGGGAACACGCGCGCCGGGCTGTAACGCTCCACAGAGAAGACGCTATTGTACAAGGCATAGAGACCCGAGGCGTAGCCGTAGTCCCACTCGGTGTCGAACCAGGTGTGCATGCGCGCATCGCCGCATATCAGATCACCGGAAAAGGCCAACCAGCCCTCGTCTGTCCTCAACAGATACGTCATGGACCCCGGGCTGTTGCCAGGAGTGGACAACGTCCATATTTCGTGCCCGTGCCACTCAAATACGTCCATGGGGCCGAAGGTCTGGTTGACTAAGATTGGCTGCCGCGGGGGGCGCAGGTAGGACGCGCCGTACACTGTAAAAGGATCCTGCAGCAAGGGGTGCACTCGCCGGTAGTGCGTTGGGTTCTCGAAGAAGTCGCGCTCCGCCCGTGGGACTGCGACCTTTGCGCCGCAACGGAGGAGCCGGTCCGTGCCCTGACACTGCTCGCGGTGGTGATGGGTGAAAAGAACCCACTCTAGGCGCGCAACGCCAATGCCGGGCAGAGCGTCGAGCACATCGCCCGCGCCGAAATCGATGAGCGTCGCGGCATCGCCGTCGCGCAGGATGTAGACGTTGCACGTGTCGGTGTATCGGTAGATATCATGTGCGAGTTGGGTCAGAGTGGTTGGCAAAGATCCTTCTCCGGGATGCTCGCGGGGCGGACCTTCGCTTCCATCGAGTCGAGGTCGGGTTGCACGTGAGTCGTGTAGCACCCGGGGCAGATTGAGTGAGAGAACGTCGCTCGGGTGCGTGAAGCGATGTAGCTCTCCAGGGCGTGCCAGACGCCGTTCTCGTCGCGGATATCATGGCAGTAGCAGCAGATGGGCAACAGCCCTTGAAGCTGATCGAGTCTGGTTTGCATGTTGACGATTCGCTCCGCAACACGGAGGCGCGCTCCCAGTTGGTCTGTATCCAGCGGCTTGGAGAGAAAATCATCCGCGCCCGCGTCCATGCCTTTCAGGTAGGACGCCTTGTCTTGCAGCACCGTCAGCAGGATCACGTACAGATACGAAGGTCGGGAACGCCACGACCGTATCCGCCGACAGAGATCGACTCCGTTCAGTCGTGGCATGAGCCAGTCGGTGATCACCACGTGGATTGACTGCGTCTGGAGTATTCCCCAAGCCTCGTCTCCGTCGGCGGCACAAACGGAGACGTGGCCGAGTTCCTCGACCGAGGCAGTGAGCACAATCTGGGATGTGCGATCATCATCCACAAGCAGGACTCTCACGGATGAACCTCCTTCAGCACGGTTTGCAGATCTCTCTCGACGGCCTGATATTCCTCGCGCAGGTCTTGGAGAAGAGGTCCTATGGCGTTGAGCGAGCCAGTCCTCGCCTTCTCGTCGATGGTCGCGCAGAGCTGCGCCATGCGCGTCGCGCCCAAGTTGGCGCTCGCGCTCTTCAGCGTGTGCGCGATCAGGTCGAGGTCATCGCCTTTCCCTTCGTCAAGCGCCTTGTGCAAAGCATGGATGCGATCGGAAGCATCGAGAAGGAAGGTCTCAATTAACTCCCGGAAGCGCGACACACCTTCCCTGTCTGGAAGCTGGGTGTGCAATCGAGAGAGCATCCCGGAGTCGATGGCGGAAAGCTCCGGCACAGTGCCTTGCGCGTCCGACGTACAACTTCCGGAAGACGCTGGCTCCGAGACGCTCACCCACCGGAGCAAAGCGTCCGCGAGGTCTGCTCCGCTGATCGGCTTGCTGACATAGTCATCCATGCCGGCGTCGAGACACCGTTGGCGGTCTTCGGGAAGACAGTACGCAGTCATCGCGATGATGGGAACATGCGAGTCGCCACTGCCTTCACGTTGCCGGATTCTCCGTGTCGCCTCGTACCCATCCATTTCCGGCATGCGACAGTCCATTAGAATCGCGTCGTAGGGTAACAATCCCTGCATGGTCGCCGCTTCCTGACCGTTGGCGGCCACATCGACGCGGCACCCGAGGCTCTCCAGTACCCAAGTCACCGCCTTCTGATTGACGAAGTTGTCTTCGACCACCAGCACGCGGGCACGGCGTGGGCGAAGGATCGCCCTGGGGTCTTCCACTCGCGGCGAGTTGCAGGGGCCTTGCGGCTCCCTCTTCAATGGTATGGAGAACCAAAAAGTCGACCCGCAGCCGGGCTGACTCTTCACTCCCATAGCGCCCTGCATCATTTGAACAAGTCTGCGAGCGATGGACAGCCCAAGACCCGTTCCGCCGCGTTGCTGCAGCAGTCTCTGTTCGCCCTGGGTAAAGGCGTCGAAGATGCGTTCCTGTTCCTCCGCTGAGATGCCGGTGCCCGTGTCCTGAACGCAGAATCGGACCGGAGGCGCAGTCGAAGACGACCCTTCGCAATCAACACGCAGATTGACACTCCCGGACGACGTGAACTTAATGGCATTGTCGATCAGGTTGGTGAGTACCTGGCGTACGCGTCCCACGTCTCCGACAACACAGCGAGGTGTTGCATCGGAGATACCAACCTCAAGTGAGAGCTGCTTATCACGAGCCTTCAAGTCCATAAGGTCGGCGACCTCTCTAACAGCAGCGTGGAGGTCAAACGGTGCGTCTTCCATGGTCAGCTTCCCGGCCTCAATTTTGGAGAAGTCGAGCAGATCATTGATGATGGAGAGCAGCGCTTCTGCTGATTGTTCCATGGTTTCCGTGTAGGCGCGTTGTCTCGAATCAAGGCCCGAATCAAGCAGGAGTCCGGTAATTCCCAGAATGCCGTTCATGGGTGTCCGGATCTCGTGACTCATGTTGGCGAGGAAATCGCTCTTGGCGCGGTTGGCTGTCTCCGCCACTTCTTTTGCGTGTTGCAGCTCCTTCTCTGCGGCAATCCGTTCCGTCACGTCTCGGGAGTTCACGGCGATGCCTCCCACTGCGGGGTGGTGCAACAGGTTCCGGCCGATCGCGTCATGGTAGCGCCACGTCCCGTCCCGGTGGCGCATCCGGAACTCAAGGGAATCGGTATGGTCAGGTACTTGGCTTCCCTTGTTGAACGCGGCCATGACCTCCGCAAGGTCGTCGGGGTGCACCAGGGAGAAAACAGGCTTGCCGATCAAATCAGATGGGGCGTAGCCAAGTACGGACTCCATTGCAGGGCTGCCATAGATGAAGTTGCCTTCCGCGTCGAGAAGATAGATTACATCCTGCGAGTTCTCAATGAGAGCCCGGAAGTGTTCTTCGCTGCGATGTAACGCGTCTTCGGCCTGCTTCCGTTTCGTTTCGTCCCGCACGTGCAGCAGAAGGGCTGACTTGCCCTGGCAATCGATTTGGCTGACACGAATGACAACTGGCACCGCATCTCCGTCACTTGTGTAGCTGAAACCCTCGGCTTCCGTCCACCTTCCATCGACCAGTTTCTGAAAGCCCTCCGCCACTTCATTCCGCCGTTCCGGAGGGACCAGCTCCAGCACGTTTCGCCCGATAAGGCTCTCCCGCGATGCACCGTGCAGAGCACAGGCGGCAGGATTTACATCCAGGACGTAACCATCGAAGTCCTCGACAAAAATCGCGTCGGGAGAGTTCTCGAAAAGTTGCCTGAAGCGGAGCTCGCTTTGTCTGAGACCTTCTTCGGCCTGGCGCTGCTTCGTAACGTCACGGGCGATCCCCTCGATGGCAGTGGGCGAACCGAACTCGTCCCTGACGATGGTGAGATGATGGTCTGTCCAGATCGTCGCGCCATCTTTGCGTACCCATCGCAGCTCGACGGGCATCAACTCTTCGTGAGGCTTGGTGAGAATGTCCTCCAGTTTGTGCCGATCGTCCTCGTGAACCAACTTCTTCCCCAGCTCCGGATCGGCATAGTGATCATCAGGAGTGTATCCCGTTATCTCTGTGACGATGGGACTCACATACTCAAAGCCCGGGTCCTGCCCCAGTCGATACCGATAGATGATATCCCGCGCGTGCTCTGCGAGAAGACGGAACCGCTCTTCACCGCCGCGGCATTGTTCACGGGAATGTTTCAGCGCTCCCAGCACGACGCTGATAGGATGTCTGAGTAGTTCAAACTTCATCGGGATGTCCAGTTCACCTTGTAGACCTTGACGCTCGGGAGGTAATTCCCGGTCGGACGATTCCCGAGCGCCCACCGCTCGCGGTCAATCTCAAAAGACGCTATCTCACGGAGTTGGTACATCGGGCTGTCCTTGATTCCCAGGAAGCCGAGGAAATCATAGATAGGCTCATCTTCAGTGCTTTGCTTTCCCGGAATGACCAGGTAATCCACTCGTTGATCCCTCAAGTACTGATCCACGGCGTGGCGCTTCTGGAAATCGGTGAATCGGGCATCCACGAGACCGCCCAGGTCGACGACTTTCCGGTTGCAGTAATACTTCACAGCCCCGATGTCGTGAGCGGCCACGATGGAGTCCTTCGGCAATTCCCGGTCAATGTACTCCGCCGCGGCAATGCGCGAATGGACCATGTGCTCCAGGTTGGCGTGGTACACGGCCCGCCAGTAGAAAACGTTCCCCACGGCAAAGAAGAACACGAAAACAAACGCAGCGCGAAAGAGCTTGCGACTGAAAGCTCCTGGTCTTTCTCTGATGCTGAACAGACCCACGGAAACCAGCAGCCACAGGATCAGATGGTTGCTGGCCTGATACCGGCTGGTTGTGCCGAGGCTGGGGAACAATATCATGTAAGCGAGGTTGTGACAGACACACCACGCAAAGAGCGCCAGCACTGTTTGTGAGCGTGTGGACTGCTTCACGGTTTCGGGCAGCGCCTTCATAACGCGTCGGACGCCCAGGATAATCAGCCAGAACCACAGAAGCCCAAACAGCACCAGACCGAGGAGGGAGAGGTGCAGGTCGCCGGACACCTGCTGGAGAGAGATCGTGGGGCCAGGCAGCCATGCTCCACCGAAGACGAAAAGGAGAGCGTAGAACAACCAGGTCACCAGAAACACGATGGGTTTGAGGTGAATCAGGATATTCCCCATCGGGCCCCGCGACACGAAGTAGTCCATCGCCGCCATCTGTGAGAGTTTCTTCCCGGCGAAGCTGGTGGGCAGCGCATGACCTGTGCTGGTAAAAAGGAACAAGAACCAGGGCACCACGAAGGCAACAAACAGAAGGACATTAGCTGTCGTCAGTGCTCGCGCCGCGCGGGCGCTTGCATCGAGTCGTCGCTTGGCCCATGGATTGGCGGCGCCACTGGTGGGGAACCACGGTCGGGCGAAACGCGGAAACAGCGACTGCAATCGGGGGCGCGTCCAGTTGAAGAGATTTCCCTCGCCGATTCTCTGCGTTCGGATGAGGTAGAGTGTCAGGAGGATCGCACAGAGGACGACACCCTCTGTGCGAGTGAGAGTCATCAGCGCCAGTGCTACACTCATCCCGGCCAGATGCCTCTCCTGATACAACACAAGGGCTGCGAGAGCAAGAGACAAGAACAGGACAGTCTCCATACCCGACAACGCAAACCAGATCATATTTCCCGACAAGGCGAAAAGAAAGGAGGCGGCGAAGGGAGCCCAGGGAGTGTCGATCTTCAGCACCTGCTGGAACAGGACGCGGCTGAGACGAAAGACCGAGACCACCGCAACGCAGAAGCACAATACGGACACGATGCGCGAAAAGATGAGGGGGTCGACGCCGAGGCGAACGCCCGCGCTGAGCACCAGAACCCACAGGATGCTCGTGGCCCCGATGCCCGCAAATTCTCCGCGGTTAAAAGCGAGCTGGTGATCCTGAGCCAGATTCTCGGCATAGATGGCGTGAATATAGGAGTCATCCATAGGGAACTCCGCCGAGGTGTTCCAGACGAACAACAAGCACACCAGTGCCCCGATGGAAAAGAGCGTCAACGTAGCCGCGCGATAGGTCATGCGAGCGAAGTCCCCCGGAGGATGGATGAAACCTATTCTATACTCGTTAAGGTTGAGAATCCACGTTTTCTGCCGTAGGATAAAATTCCAGCGTTGTCAATCAGCAAACTCGCCTCACCGGGAGACAAAGCTGGAGCTTTATCCTACGGCAGGTGCACGTTGGGGCAGGACAGCGTCCAATCAGATTCCGCAGGGCCATTCCTCAACCTTAACGAGTATATCAACGGTTGCGGCTGTGGTTCAAGGGGCGCATGGCGGGGGGATAGTCTCCTGACGCGTGCCTGGGCGGGTGGCGGCGCTGAGAATGTCCCCAACAGCCAACTCCGACGGAGCGCGCGGCTTGCAGAACACGCGGCTACTCGTAGTATGATTGCACGTTCGCCAGGTCGGCAACGCGATTGCAGGTGGTCAGTGCTCCGTCGTCATCAACGGCCCAGAGGTCTTTGGGGTTGACGGGGGAGGTCGTTTCACATTGTGCCCTCGCGAGAGGGTGTAGTATGCTATCCACACGCACCAGCAAGGCGAGGTGAGACTGCAAGTGGCCCGCGCAGTATTCCCGTTATTCATATTGCACGCACTAACGCTGTTGGGCACAATGGTCGCTTCGGCGGAGGAAGCGTTCCCGTTGCTGGACGGTGACAGACGTGCGGTGATCGTCGGCTCCAGTCAATTCCTGCTAGAGGCGGTCGAGCGCTGCACTGGGGTTCGTCTGCGCCTGGTTGCGGAGAGGGATTACAAGAAGCAAGCATTGGGATACCCGATCTACATCGGGGACACGCACAAGGCGCGGGAGGTGTTGACGAAGGAAATTGCCTCACTCGATGCCGAGGGTTACGTTTTTCTGGTGCGTCCCGACCTGGCGATCATCTATGCGTCGGGTGCGGTGACGGATACGGGAACCCCGCTTCTGTACGCGGAGGCCAACTTCGCGCGGCAGTTCCTGGCAGTGGACCAGTATTTCCCGGGGGAGTTGGGGCTTGTGTACCCACGCCAGGAACGCATCACGATTCCCTGTGGGCTCCACGTTGAGAACCCCGCGTTCGAGCATCGTCACTGGAGCGGCTACAGCGGCGCGGCAGGACCGGCATGGCGGCTGCGCGCCTCCGGCGGCGGGGGTCGCTATCAGTTTCACCACAGCCTCTACAAGATCATTGACCCAGTAAAATACGGGGACCATCCCGACTACTTCCCCATGCGGCTCGACCGAAGGTCCGGAAGAATCGAGGACACACGCTACATCCCCACGGACAACTTCAGCGCCTATTGGCAGCCGTGTACCTCAAATCCAGCGGTGCTGGACATCACCGTGAAGACCATCCTTGGCGCGTTTGCAGCAACTCCTGGATTGCGGAGTTACAGTTTGGGAGTCAATGATTCGGGGGGCTATTGCCTGTGCCCGGAATGTCAAAAGATCACGCCGGAAGGTTACACGCCCCAGAGTGATGAGGCGATTGGTTACCGCTTCTACAAGTTCTACAACGAAGTCGCTGAACGCGTCGCGCGGAACCGCCCCGACGCGCGACTTGGTTTCCTGGTTTACAGCGCGCTGAGCAAGTGGTATCCGGAGAAATTGCACCCCTGCCTCATGCCCTACTTGACGCTGAGTTTCGCCGACTGCTGGGACGCCGAATACAAGAGGCGCATCTATGCTCACATCGACCGCTGGAGCAGGATTGCGCCGCGCTTCGGGATCTACGAATGGTACCATGGTCAAGGCTTCTTCATTCCACGAATCTATCTGCGCGAGATGGCGGAGGGGTTACGCCACGCACACGCGACTGGAGCGGAAGGTTTCTACGCAGAGGCCTACGCCAACTGGGGACTCGACGGCCCCAAACTGTGGGTCACCGAGAAGCTGCTGTGGAATCCGAAACAGGACGTTGGCAAGCTGATCGACACCTACTGTCGCGGACTGTTCGGGGAGGCCGCGGAGGAGATGCGCGCCTACTTTGCCTTTCTCGAGACAGCATGGGCCACACAGAAACCCTCGAACGATAAACGTGGCGGCTACCGACTTCTCACTTCCCTCCACAAGAAACCGCAGTTCACCGAGGTCTTCTCCCCTGCGGTCTGTGATGCGGCGTGGGCGTTATTGGAGAAGTCCGAAGCCGCCGCCAGAACGGAGATGGTGAGGACGCGAATTGCCTACTTCAGAGACAGCTTCGGAGCGACCCGATTGGCGTCAACTCGACTGCAAGCCGGCGAGACGATGAGAGAACTGCTGGAAGCGGACCGTGCACCTGCGCTCGAGGGGCAGGAGAAGAAGCAACGTTCGGTCGTCGACTGGTTAATCGTCCTCGAAGCCTGGGCGCGTTTCCCGTCCCTCGACGACTACATGACTACGATTCGGGATCGCGCACCGTGGTCGTTTCAGGAATTCTGCGAAGATGCCATCAAGAGCCGCGGCAAGTCGCCGGAGCGGCAGACGCGCACTTCCTTCGCCGCCTGGGACACGGACGCGCCCGCGCTTCGCCCCATCGTCGATCTTGTGACAGATGCGGTCATCGCGACAGACCCGGCGAATGCCGAACAATTCAACCGACAGGTGTTGACGCACTTGAGTGACTGGGGCGAGCAGGCGAAGAGAAACGGCAGGTTCTGCGACCACGCCGTTGGTGTCCTCCGTCCTCTGTGTACCCGCGTAACGATGGATGGGAAACGTCTCGCCTCCGCACCGAAGATTGATGGAACCATCAGTAAGGAGGAATGGGGGGATCCGCAGCTCGACGGTTCTCTCTACCGATATCCTCTTGAGAATACGGAGTCGGGAGATCGAACGCGCGTCTGGGTGGGCGTGAGTGGAGACAAGCTTTTTGCTGCATTCCACTGCTACCAGGACCCCGACACGGTTCTGAACAAGGTGACGGAACGAGACGTGGCGCCGATGCACGAACGGGGAGTCATCGATCACGGTCGCCCTTTTCCCTACCTCGGGGAGGTCGATAGTGTGGGTGTATCGGCGTGGGAGAATGGCTGGGTTGTGGCGATCGTCACCTCCGGCGGAGGTCTGTTTGACGGGAAATCCACGCCCAAGGGTTACATCCCCGACTGGAACGGCGCCGTCGCCGCAGTGCGGAAAACGGAAGACGGTTGGGCCGCAGAATTGTCCATGCAAATCAGCAACCCCGACGCGCTGGTTGGCGCAGTTAAAGGCTTCAACTTCTTCCGCGTGCGCAACGGGGTTCGCTCGGCATGGGTTCCCGGCCAGCCTCAGCGATGGGCGCTTGCCCCCAACCGCGCGGGGATTTTGTTCTTCCCGCAGCAGTGAGGCGCGACCATGTGGCTTGTAGGAGCGATCGCTCAACACAACAGGCAAACCTCACTTTGGATAACGCACACCGTGTTGCACACTCACCGGAGTTTGTGATATAATTTCGTCTAACAATTGAATAGGAAGGTTGAGCAGGCAGCGATCCCGTTGGAAAACCGGATCGGCCCCGACATATAGTCGGGGTGGGAAGATGGTGAGTCTGATGTTGCTTCAGGCGATTCCATCGCAGCCCCGCTACTGTGACCGCCGATCGAAACTCACAGGAGTCCTCCGGCAAACGCGGAACGCGGATTGCGGAAGGGGACTTCAGTCACTGGACCGACGTGATGTCGGACTGGGAAGGCGTGAGAAGTAGGCAGACCCCGAGAACCCTCGGGGGAACGAAGCGGAAGCCAGGAGACCGGCCGGCTTAACACGATATGTGCCACCACTTCGCGGGAAGGGGGTGATGCCTGCGACCAAACCGGTCGGACATCGCAACAGGAATTGAGCCCTCCGCCCTCGAGTAATCGGGGCGGAGGGCTTTTCGTTGGGTAACTGGGTAACTGGGTAATGGGGGCAACGCGGCAGTGGGTACGTGGTGCAATGCGTACCGCGGGCCAGACCTGAGCGTCATCATCATTCCCAACCCGAAGCCGCAGGGCTTTGCTGAGGAAACAATCACAATAGGAGAAAACATGATGCACACAAACGAAAGAAAGAAAGGTTTCACACTGATCGAGCTGCTGGTGGTGATCGCAATCATCGCCATCCTGGCCGCGATTCTGTTCCCGGTGTTTGCCAAGGCGCGAGAGAAGGCGCGGCAGGCCAGTTGTCAGTCCAATCTAAAACAGTTGTCACTCGGGTTTCTGATGTACGTTCAGGACTACGATGAGCAGTACCCCATTGCCTCCCGCTTCTCGCCGGATTTCCTGGTGGAGACGGCCTGGGACTTCACGATCACTTATGACGGTTCCTACAACGTCATCTCGGCGGGCGACGGGCTGATTGCGCCGTACACGAGAAGCAAGGAAATCCAGTCCTGCCCCTCGTTTGTCGCGACATCGGTGGACCGTCCGCACACAGGTTACGGATACAACGCTACCTACATTGGTGCTGCGTCCCCGGCGGCCATCGCCGACATCAAGTTCCCGGCGGAAACCGTGTTGCTGGCGGACAGCGCCATCTGGTCGCCCTTCACGAATCAGGTCATCGGCAACAACTACCTTCGCGCCCCCGGAGATGCGTGTCACTGTGGTCCCACCGTGCATTTCCGGCACAACGCTACGGCGGACGTTGCCTATTGCGACGGTCACGTAAAGGCCGTCAACCGGAAGTACAGCACCAACTCGAACGACAAATCGATTGCCGACCTATCGGCAGACGATTCGGCGTACGACAAGTGACAGTGCTCTGCGAACCGCCCCATTCCCCTCCCCCTCGAACCCTTTGGGTTCGCGCCCTCTCCCCATCGGGGGAGAGGGTCGGGGTGAGGGGGTGTTTTCACCCGTAACGAGTATAACTTCGGGAGAGACGCGCTTCGATGTCAGCCAAGACCATCATGGTGCAGGGAACCGGCTCCTATGTGGGCAAGAGCGTCATCGCCGCGGCGCTGTGTCGTATCTTCACTCAGGAGGGTCTGCGTGTCGCGCCCTTCAAGTCACAGAACATGGCGTTGAACTCGTGGGTCACGGCAGACGGTGGGGAGATGGGACGGGCGCAGGTGTTCCAGGCGAAGGCCGCGAAGGTGGCGCCCTCTATCGATATGAACCCCATCCTGCTGAAACCGACCAGCGACGTGGGAGCGCAGGTAGTGGTGCAGGGGAAAGCCATCGGCAACCTGACCGCGGAAGAATATCATCGGCGTAAACCCGAGCTGATGGGTCTGGTGCAGGCCGCTTTTGATCGTCTGAGCGACAGGAGCGACCTGATCGTCATCGAGGGTGCGGGTTCGCCGGCAGAGGTCAATCTCCGCGCCAACGACATCGTCAACATGCCGATCGCTCACATGGCCAACGCTCCGGTGCTGCTGGTGGGCAACATCGACGTTGGCGGAATCTTCGCACAGATCGTCGGAACGCTGGATCTGCTCGACGCAGTTGATCGCGACCGTGTCAAGGGCATCATCGTCAACAAATTCCGCGGCGACCTGTCACTCTTTGAGGACGGGGTCGACTTCCTTGAGAAGCGCACCGGATTGCCGGTTCTCGGCGTGATCCCATATTTCACCGATATCCCCGTCGAAGAAGAAGACTCACTCGCGCCGGAGCGCGCGCGGCATCGACGCGCATCAGCACAGGCAGACCAGCTCGATATTGCGGTCGTCTTTCTGCCGCACATCTCCAACTTCACCGATTTCGACGCTCTCGAGGTGGAGCCGGATACGCTGGTGCGATTCGTTCGTCACGCCGAGGAGTTGGACGGGACGGATTGCATCATCCTGCCGGGGAGCAAGAGCACTATCGCGGATCTACGGCGCATCCGTGAAGCCGGGATCGCGGACAGAATCGTTGGAGCGGCGCGGGCCGGTGTTCCCATCTTCGGGGTCTGCGGCGGCTACCAGATGCTGGGCCGCGTGATACGCGACCCGTCCTGCACCGAAGCGGACGTGCAGGAAGTCAGGGGATTGGGCTTGCTGGACGTCGAGACAGAGTTCGTCTCTGAGAAGGTGACCACACAATCCCGCGCAAGCATTATCGGCGGAGGGGAGTTTTTCGACGGCTACGATGGGCCGGAACTGGAAGGCTACGAAATTCACATGGGGGAATCGGCTATCGGGGATGGCGTTCGCCCGGCGCTGGAAATTACACAGCGGCAAGGAGAGAGCGTGTCTGTAAGCGATGGCGCGGTGTCTGCCGACGGGCGCGTCTTCGGGTGCTATCTCCATGGGCTTTTCGACAACGCTGAGTTCCGTCGACATTTCTTGAACGTACTGCGACGACGGAAGGGATTGTTGCCCCTCGACGCGGCAACGGAGGTGGGGGAGGATTCCATCGACCGGTTGGCGGAGCACGTTCGCCAGAGCCTGAACATGCCGATCCTCAGGGAGATTGTCGGGCTATGATGCAACGACGTAACGGAGAGGGTGTACGGGTTCGCAGCGGAACGGGAGTCCCGCTCTCCATTGTGCTGGTCGCGCTTGCCGGATGCGTCAACCGTGACACTGCGAGGAACACCGTTCCAGCCGCGCCTCAGACGCGCACTCTTGCTGATGGGGTGGGACGTGCGGTTACGCTTCCCGCGAAGGTTGATACCATCATTTCGTTGTCGCCCAGTACGACCGAAACCATTTTTGTCATCGGTTGCGGAGAACGACTCGTCGGAGTGGATACTTCATCCGACTAACCGAAAGACGCCTTGGCCATCGCGAAGATGGGCGACTTTGGGAAGCCCAATCTGGAGAGGATCGTTGCCTCGCAAGCCGACTTGATTGTCGGCGCCAGTTCCACCGTCTCCGCGGCGACGGCAAACGACCTGCAGCGCCGCACTCACACCTCCGTATTCACTCAGCAACCGCAAACCGTGGACGACGTGCCGCGGAACATCGAGGAGTTGGGGACGATCCTGGGAGTCAACAAGAAAGCAGAACAGGTGGCTGAGTCGATTCGGGATACCGTTCGCACCGTTGAGCGTCGACTCAGAGGCGTTCCCCGGCGGAGCGTGTTTATCGAGATCTGGAACCCTCCGCTGATGACTACCGGGGGAGGCACACTGCTCAACGAACTCGTAGAACGCGCCGGCGGGAAGAACATCGCCGCCGACCTGAAGCAGCCCTTCCCGAACTTCAGTCTCGAGTCGCTGCTGGAAGCCAACCCGGATGTCTACATCGTGCCGCGCGGTGACACGATGGGCGCTATCGATGACGTAGCTCAACGTCCTCACTACCAGAAACTCAAAGCCGTGCAGCAGAAACGTTTCGTGCGCGTCCCCTCCGACCTCGTGTTCCGCCCCGGCCCCCGCATCGGAAGAGGTCTCTACTGGCTCGCCTGGGCCATCCATCCGGAGCAGTTCCCGGTCCACCCGGCGAAATGAATTTCCGTTTCGTTCAGACCACGATTTCAGGTGTGGGCCCCGCGCAGCCGCGCCCATTGCCCCAACCGAATGAGCCAGACAGCCAGAACGTAGGACAGCCGATGGACGTGTCCCCTGTAGTGTTTTTCATAGAACCGCAACATCGACTGGTGTGATTCAGCGATCATATCGCGGCGAACCTGTTTCGTGCTGCTTCCACCGTGGTGGATGACGGTGGCGTCGGGAACAAAGTAAATTCTCCAGCCATGCTTCTTGAGCCGGTAACACAGGTCGACGTCGTTAAAGAAGATGGGGAACTGCTCGTCCATTCCGCCGACTTCCTCAACGGCCCTGTGGCGAAGCATGACGCAGGAAGCCATGGGCTGGTCGACCTCGCGGAGATCGTCGTAGCTCCACCAACCCATGCGGTACTTGCCGAACAACTTGCTGCGTGGAAAGAGCCGGCTGAGGCCCAATGCCTCGTAGATCACCGTATCCGGCGTCGGGAAGAGTCGCACAGAGCGTTGCACGGCCCCGTCGGGGTGTACCAGTCTGCATCCTGCCACGCCCACTCCAGGATAGTTCGTCATGAAGTGGAGCATTCGTTCCAGAGCGCCGTCAGTCACCTCGGTATCCGGATTAAGCAGCAGAAAGTATTCCTGTGTGGCCAAATCCATGGCCTGATTGTTGCCCCGTGCATAGCCGACATTGGCGTCATTGTCGACGAGAGTTACCGTGGGAAACTTGTCTCGCACGAGAGTCGCACTGCCGTCGGTGGAGGCGTTATCAACGACAATAATCTCCGACTTCCTGCCGATGGGGTCATCCATCAGTGATTGCAGGCAGGCGTCAAGCAGGTCGCATGTATTCCAGTTGACAATCAGGATTGAGAGCATCTACATCTTCCCTCTCGCAACACACGTAGCGCAGGCAGGCAGGCAGACAGGAATGTTCGCGGCACGTCTGACTCACAAGAGAACTCGCTAACGGGAATCCGAAGTAGGTGGCGGCGATGCGTCTGCTCTTGCACCACTTCCTCAACGTGTACCTGCAACTCCACACGGTCGGGCACCGGACCACGAAGGCCTGCAAGCGCCGCGCGAAAAGATGACTGCCACACTCCGAAATCGTCTTTCTCCCAGTCGGTCAGCGATGGGCGATGGGCGTTGCCATAATCTTCAAGAAATTGCACGAACGATTCTGTCTGCATGCTGGAATTGTATCATAAAGGAACGCGGGACATACGCTGATCTTTCTGCCACCGGCGCAAAGGCTCGAACGGGTTGTAGGGCAGAGTCTCCGTCCCTGCCGAATCCGGTTTTCTCGGCTATG
>Ga0100397_1000589_pt1 | contig 21353 bp, 24 predicted proteins | sample CryGeymeta201521_FD_81550 | JGI IMG/M metagenome (GOLD analysis project Ga0100397, IMG submission 81550) | Groundwater microbial communities from Crystal Geyser aquifers in Utah, USA - Crystal Geyser metaG 2015-21 | ecosystem: Environmental > Aquatic > Deep subsurface > Groundwater | place: USA... | reverse complement strand
TAAGTCGCTATCGCATCTGCCTAAGGAATCGGCGGACCGGGAAATTCCTAGGGCGGCTAACCGTTCGGAGATTAACTGTTGCTGGCGGGTAGACAGCTGGGCGATCTTTGACCGCGTCTGACTGATCTGTGATGATAAAACCTTTGACTGGGTGTCAACTTCTTGTTTCACATAGGTCAACTGGTTTTTTTCCGTGGTCAGACTGGCTTTTATCTCCTCAAGATTTTTAATGTATAAAACCACCTTGATAATGGTGTTTTTGTCTTCGTTGACCAAAGACCGCTGGTAGGAAAACTTGCAGAAAGAGTCAGAAAGATTATCAGCCACCAGCATTGATAACAGGGTCAAGGACGACTGCTGAATATTTTTGTAATAAGACTTTGACCGTTCATTAAGAAGGTTTTTTTGATAGGCGAGAGCCTGTTCGCCTTTTTTAACCTGGTTTTCTTTTTCAACAATCTCTATCTCCAGTTGGCTGACCTGATTTTTAATCTGATTAAGTCTTGTTGTTAGCTCTTGATAGTTGGCTTCTTTGGAAGACAGATCTTTTTTTAATGTTTCCAGTTCTTTAGTAATATCTTCCAGCTCATCAGCCCGGACAAAAAAAATAGGCAAAATTAAGGCTGTTAATAAAAAGAAAATAATCAGTTTTTTCATACATGATTTGTTATTTCTGTATTTAATTATTATACTTTTTTTATGAAACGCTTTTTTCTTTTATTTGTCGTTTGTTATTTGTTCCTTGTTATTTGTCCCTTGGTAGTTGCTCAAGCTCCAACACCATCAGAAACACCTATTGGTGGGGATCGTTATGCCGCCTGCGATCTCTGCGGCTACTGTCCGCCTAACACTCTACCTTCGTCTTGGGAAAAATGCCGGCAATGTCTTTATCCTGACGCCTCAACCGACCCAAGCGCTCAAGACACTTTAAAGGTTGACGCTGATACTAATCAAGCAATTAGCCCTTATCCTGGTCGCCAGTATACCTTTTTAGGCTGCATCTCAACTGAGGCTGGTTTTTCTCAAGAAGGAGGAGTTAGTAGTGTCACCCAAAAACTTTTAAATATCGTCTTTTCTATAGCTGGCGGGATTGCTTTTCTTTATTTTTTATACGGCTCGTTTGTTATCGCCGCTTCACAGTCAGATCCAGAAAGGTTAAATTATGGAAAAAGAGTTGTCTGGGGAGCAATTATTGGTCTGGTTTTTTGTTTGACCTCGGTCTTGATTGTTAACTTCATCGCTGGACAGGTGTTGAAGATACCTGGATTCGGGAGTTAATTTTTCCTTCCTATTTTCCTTAAGAAGCTTCCAGCCAAAACCCCAGCTAACAAGGTAGGAATAAAAATTACCGGTAAACCGGTTGAGGGAATTTGAGAAGTGCTCATGGTTTTTCCGCTGGTATTATAACTGCCATAATTATTGGTACTGGTTGTTTGTCCGCTAGGAATCTTTACCGTAGAAATTGGAGTGGGTGAAGGAGAAACTTTGGGAGTCGGTGTTGCTCCTTTAGAAACAGAGGTTTTAATTTTACTAAGATTTAATTTGCCAGTGATAACAGCGAAAAAGACAAGAACCACAACTAGCCCTAAGATAAAAGAAATCACCTTATTAAAACTGTCCATATGTTATATATTATACCATACACTATCCTATAGTCAACATTGGTTTGACTTTTTGGAAAAAAAGAGGGAAAATCAAAATATGGATAAAAACCCCCAGGTAGTTTACCAGTGGCGAGCGCCGCTTCGACCATACAAAAGAAGATCAGCTCTTATTCTTCGTTTTTATCTGGCCGTTGCCTTTTTACTTTCTGCTATTGTGTTTTTTTTCGGTGATAAAATCCTTATTATTCCCATCTGGGCTTTGGTCTTTCTTTTTTATGTCCTAACAATCACTCCGCCACCAGAAGTAGACAATAAAGTCACTACTTTTGGTATTGAAGCAGCTGGGGTAACGGCGCGGTTTGAGATGCTTTCCCATTTTTACTTTGGCAAAAGATTTGGCTTTTATACTCTAACCGTTGTCAGTCAACCGCCTTACTTTTACCATTTTTATCTGGTCGTTCCCAGTGAAGAAATAAAAAACAATCTTGTGAAGATTTTGTCAAATCATCTTATTTATCAGGAAAAACCCCAAAAAACAATCACTGACAAAATGCTTGATTTTTTATCCTCTCTTATGCCTGACGACGAGATAGAAGCTCGTCCAGCCTCTGTTTAAAAGAAGAAGGAAGGATTTCTTTAACGCCAAAAACCCGGCCCCATTTTATTACTCCTTCATCGGTGGAAACTAAAAAACCATCTATCTCTTTAGCTAAAACAATTAGATCTAAATCAGTAACGCTATCTAAAAAACCAAACCGCGTCGCTTGGCGATAACGTTCGCGAAAGCTTTTGATAAACTTACCAATTGCTATCTGGAAGTCTTTTTTTAAGCCGGGTTTTTTCCCCGCTAACTGATTGACTGCCGCTTCGATCTCCTCCTCGGCGATGTTTAAGCCGCGATAACTTCTGGCGCGGATGTCGCCAATCAGTTGATAAAAAACACTGGCAGGAAAGTTAACCTGAGAAATCTCCGGAGACTTAACTGTCACCACCGATAAAAACTCTTTGATAAATGGTTGATTTTTATCATCAAAAAAGCTGAGGTACTCGTCAACTGCTTTTGGCGGCAGAAAAAACTCGACCTTTTTTTCTTTTTTAAGAGTTCTTATTATTTTGGTAAGGTTTATGGTTACTTCCTCGGTTTTTTTCCCAAGCCCCAAACCCGCCTCCATGTTAAAAAACAAATTGGTATCGAGAATAAAGTTATCCATATAACTAGTTTATCAAGTTTATAAAGTTTTTAAAGTTTAATAAAGCGTTTTTTCTTTATAAACCTTATAACTTTACGAACTTTATGAACTCACTCCTGTATTCTCACAGGCATGATAATGTGAAGAAAGTTTTTCAGGTTTTCGCTGCGAAAGACTGCTGGTGCGTCGCTTCGTAAAAGCTCGATGATTATCTTTTTTGAACTGATGTTATTTAAAAAATCAATTAAAAACTTAAAATTAAAGGCAATTTTTTGCGGTTCGCCGGTAATCTCTGCCTCAAGATAGTCAACGTTTTCTTTGCCTTCTCCTGTTTTTGGAGTCAGTTGAATCTCGTCTTTTTCTGTTTTGAGAATAATCACGTTGGAAAACTCACGGGCAAAGATCGAAGTTAGCTTAACCTTTCTTAAAAGCTCGGACCGATCCAAAACAATGGTTGTTTTCTTTTCTGAAGGGATAACCTTTTCATAAGGGGGATATTCTCCCTCAATTAAACGGGAATAAAACTCGTGGTCAGCTAAATAAAAAACAATCAGTTTTTCTTCATTGGAATAGCTAAAAGAGATTTCTTCTTCTTCTTTAATCATCTTTAAGATCTCGGCTAAAAAACCGCCAGGGATAATTGAGGAAGGGAAAGAAGTCTCTTTTTTAACTGTTAATAGTGATAGACGAAAACCATCGGTGGCAACAAGCTGCATCTCTTCTCCTTGGGAAACAAAATTAATACCAGTTAAAATCGGCCTGGTTTCATCAGAAGAGGTAGAAAATAAAACTAGGGGAAAGGTTTCTTTTAAAAAACTGGTTTTTATCTTTTGTTTTTCACTGGTTATTTTCGGAGGAAGAGGAAAGTCGCTTTTAGAAAAAAGAGGGAAGTCTCCTCTGGTTTTTTCTTGGCTGATAATAATTTCTTTTTCTTTAATGTCAATCTCTATTTTACCTGAGTTTAACAAGCTTAAAAATTCAGTAATCTTTCTTGGTTCAATTACTATTTCAAACTGAGAGCTGTTTTCTACTTTAAGGCTGGTGTGGTAAAAATAGTTAAGATTAGTTGAATAAAGATGAATCATGTTTTTTTCTCCTTTTAGGTAAACTCCCTGTAAAGAGGTTGCGGAGGAAAGTTTAGCTGAGGTAAACTTTGAAGCCAGGTTTAATCTTTCTAAAAAAATATCTTTTAATAAAGTGATTTTCATATAGTTATTAATAAATAGTAGTCATAGAGATTGTGTATAAGTGTATAAAAAAAGAGGAGGGTTTTCAAGACAGAATAAATGACATTTTTTTCCTGTGAAAAACTAGTGGATATCATGTTGATGACTCTAGGGTTTGGATGATATTATCAACGTCTTTTTTAAAATTAACGTCTTTCATAAGCAAGGAAGAGATTTTTTTTTCTGCGTGAAGAACTGTTGTGTGATCCTTCTTTTTTAAAATATGGGCAATTTCCATCAGTTTTAAACCAAGCTCTTTTTGCAAAAGATACATGGTTATCTGTCGAGGAAGAACAATCGACTCAACCCGACTGGGACCTTTAAGGTGTGACTGCCTGACATTAAAATAAGTACAAACAGCCTTAATCACTTCTTGAGGTGTTAGTCTTTTTTTCTCCTTTTCTTTTTGCTGATTGTTAAAAAAAAACTCCACCGCTTCCAGATCAATCTTTTCTTTTTTACCGATAACCTTGGCGTAAGCAGAAAGGAGAGTTCCTTCAAGCTCTCTTGAGTCAGTGATTCTTTCAGCAATGATTTTTGCCGCTTCAATATCAATAGTAATATTCTTTTCCTTGGCTTTAATTAATAAAATGGCGCTGCGCAGTTCAAAGTCAGGTGGCTGGATGTCAACAATTAATCCTCCGGAAAAACGGGATCTCAGCCGATCTTCAAGATTTTTAATAGCAGAAGGCGGCCTGTCTGAGGTTAAGATAATCTGACCACCAGAGGAGATAATTGAGTTAAAGGTATGAAAAAACTCTTCTTGGATATGGGTTTTACCGGCAATAAACTGAATATCATCAACAATTAACAAACTTAAATAACGATACTTTTTCCGGAAGCGGCCAGTTGATTTCCCCCTAATCGACTCAATTAACTCGTTAGTAAAGTTGTCACCCGGGCAAAAATTGACTTTTTTTGTTTTATCTTTTTCAAGAATTTTTTTGGCAATCGCCTGGGCTAAATGGGTTTTGCCAACGCCAACTCCGCCGTAAAGAAAAAGCGGGTTGTAGGCAGTGCCTAGATTGTTTACCACTGCCTGGCTGGCCGCATAGGCGACCTGATTAGTAGGAGAGACAGCGAAGTTGTCAAAACTGTACTTTTTACTTAGGCCGGCCTTGATAAAAACATCTTCGTTTGACGGCTCAAAAGACAAAAGAGGAGACTCAGTCTTTTTTTTAGTTTTTGGCGCAATCATAAACTCAGCTGTGATTTTTTTTTGCAGCTGAGAAGAGAGTTCTTTTTCGATTTCCAAAACTCTTTTTTCTAAAAAAGACTTGACTCCTTGACTACTACAACTTAAAACAATCTTTTCTTCAGTCAGTTCTATTGGCGTTAATTGTTTTAAAACAGAGTAGAGAACAGGATTATCAGCCTGGTTTTTTTCCAGTTTAATTAAAAAACCGTTCCAGAGAGAAGATAAGAAAGACATAAATAATTGATGTGGATAACTTGTCCACAAATAATAAACAAATCCACAAAGGAAGTCAAGGGGGAAACTCAATGATTAAATAAACAAATAAAGAAATAAGCAAATAAATGAGGGACGGCCTCATTTATTTATTTAATTATTTACTTATTCTGACATTATGAAGGTTTACAGTTCGCCTAGGCCTTCCTTCTTCTGCACCTCTTCTTTGACGAGGTTGAGGAAGCGTTCAGTAGAAGACAGTCTTCGATGGCCAACCAATTTGGCGATATATTCAATTGAGATACCGTTTCTTAATTGGTGGGCGATAAAGGTATTTCTGAGATCGTTAACAGTGGCGTTTTCTATTCCTATTTCGCGAAAACATCGGGAAATAATCTGGCGGATATTTCTGATAAGAAGCGAATGGCCGGTTCGGGTGATAAAAAGATGGTCGTCTTTTGAGCTCGGTCTGACTTTAAAATAGTTATCAACGGCTTTTTTTACCACTTTATTAAGAGGAATGTTTCTTTCCGGAGTTTTGCCATAAGAACGAATAAAAAGCGAGGCGTCTTTAATATCATTAATTCTAATATTGGCTAGTTCACCGATTTTTACACCGGTTTGGAGAAGAATTTCGACCAGTGCATAGGTCCTTAGATCTTCCCGAGCAAAGTCTCTTAAGGCGCGGTATTCTAATTTAGTAAAGATACGAGGAGGAGAGGAAACATATTTAGGATGAGAAACATCAAGTGAAGGATTTTGACTAATCACTCCCTCTTGTTTTAGAAAACGAAAGAAAGTTCTAATTGAGTTAAGCTTTCTTGAAGCAGATTTTTTTGTATAGTTTTCCGATAAAAGTTTATTAATAAAACCATCAATAGTTTCTTTTTTTACCTCTCGGATATCGGCGATTTCTTGACTGGTGAGATAGCCGACAAACTGCTCAAGATCTTTTTTATAGGCCACAATGGTAAAAGATGATTTTTCTTGGCTTTGAAGATTTTTAATAAATCTTTCAGCAAGAGATGGTAATAGAACATTATCCATAACGCCCTATAATATATCATAAGGGGAAATTAAATTCAAGCGCTCTTGCGAAAACTGGTTTGATTTGTTATATTATTAACTTAACTTTAGAAAAAAAGGAGAACCAGATCGATGACCAAAAAAACTACTAACATCATGCAAGAGCTGCTTAAAAAACAAAAGCCAGCTTCATTAAAAAAAGGAGCCGAGATTAAAGCAAAAATTGTCTCTTTGTCAAAAAAAGGGATTGTTTTTGATATTGGCGCCAAAGCCCATGCAGTTTTAGGCGAACTGGAGATTAGAGAAGTTTCTACCTATTTACCATACTTAAAAGAAGGAGACACGATCGCTGTTCGCATTATCTCCGAAGAGTCGAAAAATGGATTTCCCGTCGTCTCTTTGCGCAAGTTTTTTGATAAAGGCAAATGGGAGATTTTAGCTGAGAAAAAAGACAAAGAAGAAGAGATTGAAGTTCTCTGTGGTGAATATGGAAAAGGAGGGGTGTTTGTTGACTTTATGGGAATAAGAGGAGTGATTCCAAAAATTCAGCTAACAGAGCCCTTTATTAGTCATCCGGAAAAACTAGAAAAACAAAAGATTAAAGTAAAAATTCTTGAAGTGGACAAGCTGAAGAATCGACTGGTGGTTTCCCAAAAGGCGGCCGTCTTAAAAATTTCTCAAAAAGAGCTAAAGAAAAAGTTTGCCGCGGTAAAAACTGGAAAAATCTATAAGGCAAAAGTTTTAGGCGCTTCTGGGTTTGGGATTTTTTGTGAGGTAGAGGGGGTTGAGGGCTTAATTCATATTTCGGAAATTTCTTGGGAAAAGGTCTCCAATGCTGCTAACTATGTGACCACCGGAGAAACAATTAATGTCTATGTGGTGGAAAAAAACGAGACCGATCTAAAACTTAATCTTTCTTTAAAAAGACTAACCACTGATCCATGGGAAAAGATCGAAAAAAAATATCCCAAAGAAAAGGAAATAGAAGGAGAAGTGATCCGTAAAGAAAAATATGGCTATTTTATTCGTCTTGAGCCGGGAATTGAGGGCTTAATTCATATTTCCAAGCTAACTGGTAATGAAGAGATAAAAATCGGCCAGAAAATCAAAGTCTATATTGAAAGAATTAATGTCAAAGCCCGCAGGATGAGCTTAGTTCTTCCTCAAAAAGGAAAACCGGTGATGTATAGATGAAATAATTCTCTTTTATTTACTTCTTAAAAATTGTAAGAAAGTTCCTGGTGTCATTATTCGAATATTATATTTTTCTTTAATTTTATTAATTTCAAAATGTCTAATATTATAGCTAACTAAAAAATTAACACTTGATTCTACGGCTCCGGCAACAATGTGAGTATCATTTGGGTCCTTAACACAATTTTTATATGATGATTTTATTTGTCTTAAACTCTGCGAGAGTTTAATAATTTTAAACCTTTCTTTTACAATGGCTTTTAATTTTTCATCATCGATTTTCAGTTTTTTTACCACTAACAGAAGTTCTTGATAGGAAATATTAGAGATAAAACAATCAATTTTTTTGTTATTGATAAGTTGATAGGCAGCTCCAAGATTAGAAATTAATGAAGAAATGACAACATCAGAGTCAAGAAAGACATTAACCATAAATTATAAATTTTTTCTTACTTCTTTGATCGTCTTTTCAACTTTTTCCAGATTTTTATAATCTTCTTTTTCAGCCAAATACAGGTCATAGTCCATGCCAGTTAGAGCAAAATAAACTGAAGTAACAGGAATCCTGTAAACTTTACCGATTTTTTTAGCTACGATTTCACCTCGACCAATAAGATCGTAGACCGTATTTTTAGTCAACTGCAAAATAGAGGCTACCTGCTCAGGGGTATATGTTTTTGGAATGTTTATCTGATTTAACATAACTATTTTATACCAAACACAACAAAAGATGTCAATAGGCAATTAAAAAAAACATGGTTCTTCCCCAAACCGAAAAGCCGGTGATGTACCGTTAGAAAATATTAAAAAATTTCAACTCCCTAACCTTTTTAAAATCTTTTTGATTATTGGTCATTAATTCCAACTTGTTTTCAAGGCAGGTAGCGGCAATAAGGGCATCGCCAATATATGAAATTTGTTTTGTTCTTAAAAGATTGGCAGTAATATAGGCAATATTTTTATTGACATCTATCAGAATAAAATTCTGAAAAAATTTTTTTGCTTTAAGCACTTTTTCTTTATTTGTAAGATTATAATCATTCATATATTCAATAATAATAATTGGATTTATATATAAATGAACCAAATTTTCTTTTTGTTCGCTCAAGAGAGGTTTTAACTTTGTCCCAAAGCCTTTTGAATAGTCAATTAGAACGTTTGTATCAACAAATATATTTTTCATCTAATTCCTTTACGTAAATTTTCCACATATTTTTTTTCTCTTTTATTTCTTCGAATTCGTCTAACTAATTCGTCTCCAGTTTCGCCCCCACCCAAAAAGCCAAAAAATTCATCAACATCATCTTTTATTAATTCCTTTTTTGGCGGCATGATGACCGCAATTGGTTTTCTATATTTACAAACCACTAGGGGGACCTCGGTTTTTGTCACCTCGTTTAAATATGAAGCTAAATTATCTCTTAAAAGAAAAACACTGGTTTTTTTCATATGAGGTTATTATAAATGAAGCTAAATATGTTGTCAAGTTGTACAGATGTACAGATTTATCCCTCTCTTTAATATAAAAATAGAGATATCTGAATGTTATAATAAAATAATGAATGGAAATCCAGAAGTAAAGAACGCTTCTCAAGTACAATTTATAATCGTATCCAATACCAAAAAACCAATTTTACAAGAAAAAGTCATACAATGTGGAGCTGTACTTAAAGGAGATGAAGAACAATTTGGAATTGGATGTGAACCAATAAATAAAAACGAACCAAATAGAAGGTCTGATGTTTTAAAAGCATTAGGAGAAGAAGGAACAAAAGCTGTTTGTAAGATTCCTAAGTTTATTAATTTTGATGGCTTAGACAAAAAGGCACCAGAAGCGAGTTTGATGAGGTTATGTAATGAAACCGGTACGGAAAATGTTCCCCAGTTATTGGGAGAAGGAATGGTTGATTATGATCCAAATATCGAAATGTTTAATACTGGCCAACAAACAAATAAAAGACCATACATGTTAGTTGAAGACGTCTCTGATTATGCAGACCATCGCCTGTATTATGATTTACCCATTTCTGAACAAATAAATTATACAAAACAAGAATTAAGAACGATATATGAGTTATTACAGAAAACAGGGATTGCATACAAAGATTATGACGATGCTATTTGGGTTGATAAAAAAACTAGTCTTCCAATAGTAAGATTAATAGATTTTAGCGAAGAAAAATCAATGGGTATTCCTCTTTCTGTTGAATCCATAATGAGTTTAGCTAAAAGTTTCTCCTATTTATTACAGCCAAGTCACGAAGAGGCTATAGAATCAAATGTTATTACTAACTTAAGAGAACAAAGAACATTGGTTGAACAATATGCTTCAAAACTAAAAAAACATGGTCAACTAAATTCTGAAGCTAATTCTACTCTTTCATATACTCTTAACGAAAAAAATATACAAAAATATCTTAATCTATTAAAAAAAGAAATAAGAAAAAAAAGAGAGGCAGAAAAAATTAATCAAATAACTTCAGCAATAAATAGAGCAACGATACTATCATTAAGATCAAAAGAATTTCATTTTACTTCTGCTGAAGATAGTTTTGTAAGAGAATATAGATATAATCTAACGAGCCTTTCTAGATTAAAAGGACTTATAAAATTAGACTTTGATTCTGCCATGGAGTTATTTTATCAAAGAAGAAATTCTTACAGACCCACAATCTCTCCCTCAAATATTAGACGAAAAAATAAAAATGAAATTTATTAACGATTTTTGTAACAAAAAATATACGAAAGATAAGGTTGCCTTAGCGTCACGGGCACTTTTATACTTAATTGAGAATGATGGAAGAACATCTTCAATAATAAAAGAAAGATTTAGAAATATGACTAGCGAAACTCAAATAAAACAGTTAGAAAATAAAAGTAGAATTATATATCAAGAAAATATGCTTTCTTTAATATTGAGTGCCGCAGAAGATTATTTATTTCAAAAAATTTGATCTGCTTATTAACTATTTTTTACTCAATCAATCCCTTTTCCTCCTCTGGCGCAATGACTTTGAAGCCGACGTGGGAGTGGGAACAAAATATTAGGATGATTATTCGGCTTGACAAATAGACGTACAACTATTAATATAAAGTTGTTATGAATCTGTACAACCTTGAAGAGTTATTGGTTCAACAAAATCCACAATGGATTTCTAAAAAAATAGTTGAAGTTGGTTTTGAACGCGATTTTTTTGTCAGTTTTTGTCAAGAATTAAACAAGAAAAAACTTATTTTGACACTATGCGGGCCAAGAAGAACTGGAAAAACATTTCTTACAAAACAGTCAATGCGTTGGCTTGTAGAAAACAAGCGTATTCCCCCAAAAAATATCTGCTATTTTCAATTTTCAGGAAGTTTGAATGAGAATAATGTTATATCTGCGATTTTAGATTTGTTTTTAAAAAAATATGCCGGCATTGGAAAAAAATATATTTTTCTTGACGAAATTCAATATGTTGATTATTGGCAAGATCAAATCAAATCTTTCTATGACATTTTAGAGGATGTCAAATTTGTTGTTAGTGGTTCAACCTCTTTATTTTACCGACAAAAATCAAAAGAAAGCTTGGCGGGGAGAATTATAAAATGTAACCTTGGAGCATTAAATTTTCATGAATATTTGAGGTTCAAAAATATTGAAGAGCCGTCGTACAATCGAGCAAAATTTGTTTCGAACTTGGCTATTTACAAAACAGAGTTTAAAAAATATTTAGCCTTAGGTCAATATCCGGAAATAGTAACCAATAAAGAATTAAATCCTAAAAAATATATTATGGATTTAAGTGATCAGATAATAAATTTTGACATTCCTTATTTTTCTGCAAAAATTAATAGACAATTGTTTTTGAGCGTCGTTAAAACATTATCTTTTGATTTAGCGCAAGAATTTAGTACAAATAATTTAGCAAGAACCTTAGAGACAGACAGACGAGAAATAGCCGAATATGTAAAAATTCTTGAAGAAATTGGCCTGTTTAGTATTTGTTATAACGCAGGCTTTAAAAGTATGAGGAGAAAATTATCTGGTTCTAAAAAAATTTATGGACTCAACTTAAATTTATCACTTCATCTTAACGGATTTGATATCTCTTACTTAAACGATACAAGGGTTTTTGGTAAATATTTCGAAAACTATGTTTTTATGAGAATTTTGGAAAAATACGGGAAAATAGAATACTACAGAATTGGAGACAAAGAATTGGATTTTGTATCTAAAGATATGGCTTTTGAAATAAAATCAGGCACAAAAACGGATTTAAATAAATACCAAGAACTATCCTTAGAACTTAAAAAAAAGTTTTATTTAATTTCTGAAGAGGAAGCATATTTAATCTAAAATTAACGAATTTCTTCCTCAAAAAGAAAAACCAGTGATGTACCGATAAACTCTGTTTATCTAGTCTAAAAGTTTATAAAGTTTTTAAAGTTCATAAAGTATTTTACTTTATAAACTTTACGACTTTATGACTTTATGAACTATTCAATCAACCCTTTTTCCTCCTCTGACGCAATGACTTTGAAGCCGACGTGGGAATGACCGGCAAAAAAGAGTCCTTCGCCAATATCAGCCGATAAAAGAAAGTGTTTTTCACCGCCAGTGAGGAAAAAAGTCTCGGAAATTTTCTCAATGGCAGCGGTTGACTGTTTGAGAATAATCTGGAGAGATGAGTTGGTAATAATGGCTTTTCCTTCATCAGTAGCCAAAAAGTCCTCCACGTCTTGAGTAATTGTTGTTAAACCAAGTTGATACTTTCTCGCCCTTTTAGCGAAAGAATGTAAATAGGCGCCGGAGTCTTTTTGTTTTATCAGATACCAAGCCTCATCAACTACCAGAACCCTTTTTCTTTTATCGATTCTCACCCGGTTCCAGATATAATCTAAGACAATATACATGGCCACCGGTCGCAAATTCTCCTCAAGGTCGCGAACACCAAAAACAGTAAAAGGATTTTTAATATCAAAGTTGGATTTTTGATTAAAGATGCCGCTGGCCGAGCCTTGGACAAACTTTTCCAGACGATCAGCCAGCTCTTTAGTTTCAGCTGTTTCCATACCAATAAAAACTTTGTATAAATCTTCTAAAAGCGGAGGTTCGTTTTTAAAGGTTTCCAGATCATTAGTGATTCCTTTTTCTTTATAGGTTAAGATTAAAGCTTTGTCTAAAAGAGCGTCTTGTGAGGGAGTCAGTTCACCCATAATAACCTTCATTAAAGAGTGAAGGTCAAGAATTTTATTGGAAAGCTCGTCTGGTCCCGCTCCAGCCGTTGTCAGGTCAAAAGGATTAATTTTATAAGAAGAAGACGAGGAAAAAATAACAAACTCGCCGCCCATTAATTTAGTCAGTTTTTCATACTCGTTTTCCGGATCAACAATAATCACATCAACTCCCATCATTAAAAGTCTTAAGGCCTCAAGCTTGACTAAAAAGCTTTTTCCACCACCAGACTTACCCAAGATCACCGAATTAGCATTTTCCAGAGTAAACCGATCAAAGATAATCAATGAGCCATCATGTTCGTTAATACCATATAAAATACCTTCGTTTTTAGTCAATGAAGCAGTGGCAAAAGGAAAAGTAGTTGCCAGCGAGGTGGTATCCATATTGCGCCAAACCGAAAGCCTATCGTAAAAAATCGGCAGAGTTGATTTGAAACCTTCCTCCATTTCTAAAGTTGCCTGGCGGGCAATAATAAGAAGCGACGATAAGACCGAGTCAACCTCTTTAGTAATTTGATTTAGCTCTTCAAGATTGTCAGCGGGAATGGTGACATAAAGACCAAACTGAAAAAATCTTTCCGCTCCTTTAGCCAGTTCCGCTTGTAAAGCCAGAGCGTCGTCTAAAGCAACCTGAACGGTTGGATCAACTACTTTACCGGCTTTTATATCTCCCTCAATCGTTGCCTCCATTTCGGCAATCTTTCTTTTTAGGTCGTCAAGAACATTTTTGCTTTCGGTCGGGTAGATATACATAGAAATATATAAAGGATGGTCAAAGGTAACTAAAGAATAAAGCCAGTTGGCTGAGACATAGCGAGGATAACCAACCACATAAAGAGTACGGTAATACTTTTCATCAATTTTTAGATGATTAAAGTCAACCTCGATATATGAAGGAGCAATCAGGTCTTTAATTGATACCGACCCTTTAGCTAGCGTATCACCAATTTTATTAACCATATTAAGTGGTGGTTGAGATAACATCGGTATAACTTTCCACCGGTGCAAGTCTGCGTCCGGTAGCCGATGGGTTGTAAAGATTAAAATAAAGCTCAGTTAGCTGTTGTTGTTGTAAAACCGTTCCTCTAAGACCGATCTTAGCTAAAAGCCTAATTAAATTGTCTCGTTTTGGATAGAGAGAGGTTTTAGCACGACTTAACACATACTCTTTGTTTAACGATGAAGTATTAGCTCCGGAAATTCCCAGTTCTAAAGGCGAAAAAGGGACAACAAAAAAGAATCTTTTTTCCAAAACCGTGTTTATCTTTACAATCGCCTTAATAAACTCTCGATAACTAGCGAGACGGTTTTTTAAAAGCTCGTTCATTTGTTTACTGATTCTATTTTCCAAGTAGTCAAGATAGGAAGAGATATCCATTCGTTTAGAGATAATAAGAATCTGTATCGGGAAAGACAGCGAATTCAAAAGACCGGCATAAGAATAGATGATCGAGCCTTGCTCTTCTTGAGATAAAAGCCAAAAGTTGACGGCGGAGATTTCCACGACAGTCGCGGCAGAAAAATCTTTCATTAAAATCACATCATCCTTAATCTCTTCTATTTCAATAAAGGATTGAGTAGAGGCCTTAACTGGTGATGTTGGTTTTTTATTACTCATATTAATTCCTTAGATATTATTTCAATTGGTTGATTGTTATTTTCTTCTATCTTAATTTTCATTGTATCAAAAAAGTAATGGTTGCTTGGGTCTTTAATCTGAAATAGATAGTCGCCAAGAGTCAGGGGATTAAAGGTGGCAAAGATTCCATGAGAGTTGGTCTTTAAAATTCTTAAAGGAGGGGAATTTTCTTCTTGTTTTATATAGATAAGAATATCAGTGAGCGGTGTGTTTTTTTTATTCTTGACCGAGCCGGTTAAAAATGGATGTTTAGGACCATAGGAAAAGTTAGAAACTGGTTGTTGGAAATTGGCAACTGGTTGGTTCTGTTTTGGCTTTTTGCCGACAAAAATCGCAAAGGTGTCTTGGATAAGATTGTTAATATTCTGTTTTTTATTATTGGTTGATTGAGAATTTTTGGTTGATAAATAATTGGAAAGTTTTTTTTGCGAATCAAGATGAGTAGTAATTTGGCTAGGATTAGAGGAGAAAGTCATATCCTGGAGGAAGTAAAGTGGTTTATTATTTTTTTTATAAAAATATTGAGTGGGTGAGATTAATCTTTTAAAAAGATTTCTTATCCAGACCTCAAGCGGCCGGTCGTTAACAGGAACAAAAGCTAGAGCAACTCCGATTAAACCAACCATCAGTCCGGCTAAAATATTTAAATAGGGAATAGGAAAAATATAGTAGACGATTATTCCTGAAACAATAAAGATCAAAAGATAGATAAACTGCTTGACAGTCAAAAAACCGATGAGTTTAAATTCAAAGGTAGTGATCTGTCTGGGAATAGAATGTTGGTCCATAATTTTAGTATAACTTATTATGTAAAAGCTCGATACCGAAATTTTTTAACGCAATTGGGGCCCCTACCCCAGAAGCGCAAAAAATTTAATATCTTCGCTTTTTCCTTACGCCATGTCATTGCGAGGACCCCACCTTTGACGGGGGACGAAGCAATCTCAAAATCTTATCGTCGTCAACCTGAGGAAAACTTTCATAATACTGAGAAATAGCGGATAAAAATGGGTCGCGGTGGAAGATAACTGTTTGATCAAATAGATCTGGATGAAAATCAGTTGGCGCGACTGGAGAAGCCAAAATCAGTTTTTTTGGTTTTTGCGACTTTAAAAAAAGAGCGGCCGCTTTAACAGTTGAACCAGTGGCAATGCCGTCGTCAACCAATACCACGACTTTGTTCATCAATTTTTTATAAAGCGTTTTTTTTAGAGAAAACCTTTTTAAGTAAGAAGCAAATTTCTCTTTGGCCAGTTTAATTTGAAAGTTAATCTCTGAGATGTTTTGATTTTCTAAATATATTTTAGAAAAACACAAAGCCCCAACGGCTAGTTCAGGATTAAAAGGATGGGAGATTTTGGCAACGGGAAGAAAAAAATGAGAAGCTTTAAATTTTCTATCAATTTCTTGACCAACAATCACTCCGCCGCGAAGAAGGGAAATAACATAGTCAACCCTTCTCAATTTCTTTTTAAGAAGATTGGCCAATTTTTTCCCAGCATCAGTTCGGTCTTTAAATAACATAAACATTATTATAAAATATTAAATCTTGGGCCGGTAGCGTAATGGCCATCGCGCTTCCATGGCATGGAAGAGATTAGGGGTTCAAATCCCCTCCGGTCCACCACTTCGTCCCGACGACATTTTTCAGGTCTTTTTCGATTTCGTTTATTAGTTTTTTGATTCCGTAATTTGTTGTTGCCGATATGAATTGCGGCGAGAAATAAGAGTATTTATTATTTATCTCCTTTAATATCTTCTTGCCGTCACCCTCATAAGCATCTATTTTATTAAAAACATAGATGATTCTTTTGCTCTGAACCCGGATTTCGTAAAGGATTTTTTCGACGATTTCGATTTTCTCATTCATCTTGGGATCGCTGATGTCGATGACATGAAGGAGGATATCGGCATGGATGGATTCCATCAGTGTCGACTTGAAGGAATTTATAAGCGAAGACGGGAGATCCCTGATAAAGCCAATCGTATCGGAGACGATGGTTTCTTTTTTTATCGTCGGCAGGTAGAGTCTTCCGGAGACGCTGTCTAAAGTGACAAACAGGGCGTTCTCAACGATCTTCTTTTTTTTTGTCAAAAGGTTAAAAAGCGATGTCTTCCCCGCATTGGTATAGCCGACGATCGAAATTGACGTCAGATTGTTGTTTTTTCTCCGCTCAAGCTGGATCAGATGCTGGCGGGAAATTTTTTCTAATTCTTCCCTTTTTTTTCTGATCTGATCGCGCCAGTGGCGTTTCATCAGTTCAATATTGGTTTCACCTATGCCTTTGGTGCCGATTCCGCCAGCCTGGCGGGAAAAATAAGTCACGCCGAGCCCGTACATTCTCGGGCCCATATGCTGCATCTGGGCGATTTCAATCTGCAGTTTTGCCTCGGTCGTATGGGCGTGCAGATCAAAGATATTCAATATTAGATCGACTCTGTCCCAGACCTGGATATCAGGGTTTTTGGTCCAAAGGATCTGGGTCAGGTTAAAAAGTACGCTCGGGTTGACTATGGCGTTGACAACGACAATATTAATCTTTTTGTCGGCTACGATATCCGTCAGTTCCAGCGCTTTTCCCGATCCAATAAACGTGGCTTTGTCGGGATGAGTCCGGTGCTGGATAATATCGATGACGTCAATGCCTTTATAGGTCTCCACCAATAATTTCAGCTCCTCAAGGTTTTTTATGGCATCTTCTTTGTGCAGGTGTGGATCAACAACGTCAATAAGAATAATACGATGGGCTTTTTTCATAATAAAACTGATTATACTGGAAAACACCTATAAAAGCCCTAAACCTGCTCTTTTGTAGACTATAGTCCGTTGACAAAAGAGTCTATAAAGTTTATAAAGTTTGTAAAGTTCATAAAGCCTGTTTGCTGGTAGGTAGGTATTTTTCTTTATAGACTTTATGACTTTACGACTTTATGGACTTATTTATGCCAATCTTGCATGATTTACCGAAACAAGATCGTCCGCGGGAGAAGTTAATAAAATATGGTCCGAATAAACTTTCTAATCATGAACTTTTAGCGATTATTTTGGGGTCAGGAAGAAAGGGAAAAAATGTTTTAGAACTAGCCAAAGAAGTCTTAAGAAAAATCAATAAGGAAGAGTTATTGACAACTGATGTTTTGACTTTAAAAAAACAAGCGGGAATAGGTTTGGTTAAGGCCTGCCAGTTAATTAGTTGTTTTGAGCTGGGAAAAAGATTTTTAAAAGAAAAAAAATCAACCTTAATTATGAAACCAGAAGATATCTGGCGAGAAATGAAGGAAATAAGAGGTAATAAAAAGGAATATCTGGTAATTTTTTATCTTGACGTGAGAAATCAGGTAATTAGAAAAGAAATAATTTCTATTGGCTCATTAAACAGCAGTTTCATTCATCCGCGCGAAGTATTTGAGCCGGCTGTTTCTCATCTGGCGGCCCAAATAATTATTTCTCATAATCATCCGTCGGGCGACCCAAGTCCTTCAGAAGAAGACATAGAAGTGACAAAAAGATTAATTCAGGTGGGAGAAATTTTAGGCATAGAAATTATCGATCATGTGATTGTCACAGAAAAAGAATTTTTTAGTATGAAGGAGAAGAAAATCATTTAAGAAGGAAAATACAAACTACAGAGAGATAAAGTATCGTAATAAATAGTGTTGTGGCAGAGCAGCTGTTTATTTCCACTCTGCCACATTAGATATTCTCATTAATTTTTTTAAACTCCTAAAGCTGTAGTTCTTACTAAATTAGCATCAACTTCATATCCTATTCCAGGAGTGTTGATATTACAATGAGCTCCTTTTAATGGCCATTTTTTACCTTTTTTTGATTCAGGATTATTTAAGGCGGATAATGCTTGAGCTAAAACAGCAACCATAGAAGGAAGTTGGTCGTTTTGTTCTCGTCTACATATAGTTTCCATAAAAATCACCTCCTTAACTAAAAACCCCGCCTTGTGGCGGGGAAAATTGTTTAATAAAAACAATAAATTATCCTCCCGCCTAAAGCAGGGTAACAATGACAAGAATAAAATTATTTTTTTGTTTCATACTAAAAATCCCGCCTTTCGGCGGGTTTTGTTTTAATTGGCCTTTATCAATTATTACATGACGTCCGCCTAAACGGGGCAATAAGAACAATAATTGATAAAACCTGATTTTTCATAAGATAAGCAAATATGTTAGCAAATTTTTTTTCAATTTACAAATGAAAAAGTTTATCGAATTATTTTGTAGATTTTCGGAAAACCATAATTGCTAAGAAAATCGTTATTAAAACAAGGGCTGTGGCAATTTGAACATTAGCGGTAATATTCCAGAGATCAAAGTTTTTCATAAAAGCATTTTTTCTAATTTATAACTAAACCACAAAAATAATATACCAAATATTATATCAAACAGCAATAAAAATAACTCTTTTGTGCCAATAATTCTTGAGAAATTAGGAGTAATAACAGCTACTCCAAACCAACCTGCTGAAAGATTAATTGCTAAACCACTTAAAGATCTTATAACAGCTATTTTATCCTTCATGTTTATAAATATAGAATATAGTTCTGATTTTGTCAGTCGCTTATAACCTACAAAAGTATAAATTTAGATTGGTGGAGTAATAAAAAAATAACGATAGATACCCTAAAAACAGAAGACTTATTTTCTTATTTCAAACTCATCAAACATCTGCTTTGGTTCCTGCCAGATAATTTCAACTTCTTCCACCCGGGAGATAGGTGAGCCTCGTTTTAAAATTTCCATTATCTGGTTGACTTTTTCTTCATCGCCTTGGATAAGTGTTTCAACTCCGCCATTAACACCAAAAACCTCTGGTTTTTGAAAATTATTTCTCACCCAGCCGCTAACTCCGATGATCTTTGCCTGGATTTTCGTCCAAGCGCGGAAGCCAACCCCGATGACGTCACCCTTGATGTAGAGATGGGCTTGTTTTAACATAGAAATTAGAAATTAGTTGCTAGTGATTAGTTACTAGTTATAGAAAATGGAAAGTAGAAATTTGGTTTTTTCTATTCTCTAATTTCCATAACCAGTAACTATTTTCCAGCAACCATTTTCTAATTACTATTTTACATCAGGGTCTACCTCTTTTGCCTGCTTCAAATATTTCCCTGCTGTTATTTTATCTCCTTTTTCTAAATAAAGTTGGTAAAGACCATATAAAACATCGCGTGCTTTAGGATTTATTTGTAAAACTTGTTCAAGTTTTTTTATCTGAAGATTTCGACCGTTTTCTTCCTGGAAAACATCTTGCTTAAGTTGATTATCATAGATATTTTCGAAAATAACTAATTGAGTATTAAAACTCGGCAGGTTTTTTATTTTCTTTAAATACTCAACTACTGCTTTTTTATTTTCATTGACAAACTGAGAGTATAATGGCGAAACTGATTGACTATAGAATAAATTAAAAATTAAAAAGGAAAAAGTAAAAAAAATTATAATTTTGACCCGTTCGATTCCACTCAGGGTCATCCTGAGCGAAGTCGAAGGATTGACTTTTTTCTCGTGTTTTTTCTTCATAGATTTATTATATACTTTTTTTATGGATCAAATTTATTTTCAAAGCGTTATCGATAGAATTATTACCGTTAGTTTAGCAGTCCTAGCAGCTCTTTTAGCTGCGGGATTAACCTTTGGATTAATCTACTTAATCATCATCTATTTCCGTTTGAAAAAAAGAGAAGAGATCTCCTTAGAAATGCTGACTTTAGAGGTTAAACTGCAAAAAGACAATGAGATAAAAATCGATGCGGCTGAACAGATGTTTGCTTCCTTTTCTTCTTTAAAAAAATCCGGTTTTTTTTCCGTTTTTGATTTAGACGATGTTTTGGCCTTTGAAATTATGGCTAAGAAGGCGGAAATTAGATTTTATGTCTCGGCGCCGGCAAAAATTATTGATCTGGTGGAAAAGACAATCTATGGCTATTATCCTAATGCCGATATTAAAAAGGTTGACGAACCAAATATTTTTAATGAAGAAGGAAAGGTGGCTTTTGGTGCCCTAGCTATTAAAGAAACTGTTTATCTTCCTCTAAAGATTTACCGCGATCTTTCTACCGATCCTTTATCGGCGATTACTTCTGCCTTGTCTAAAATGGGTGATAACGAAGGAGCGATGATTCAGATTTTAATCAGACCAGCCAGTGACAGTTGGAAAAAATCTGGTAAGTCTTATGTCTCTTCAACAAAAAAAAACGAAGCTAATCCGGAAAAAGCTACCTTTAAAACCGATCCAAAGCTATTAGAACGAATTGATGATAAATGTTCCCGTCCTGGTTTTGAAACCACTATCCGTTTTGTTGTTTCTTCATCTAATAAAGAAATGGCAGAGACCCATCTAAAAAACATAAAAACTTCATTTGCCCAACTTACCTCTGATCTTAATATCCTGAAGACAGTCAAGAATCTTTTTAAAGGAGGCTTCATGATTAACTTTATTTATAAGTTTTTTCCCGTTCTTGATCTGCCTTTTTTTAAATCAATTTCTATTTTATCTTCTGATGAGCTGGCGACTATCTTTCACTTTCCCAATAAGACTGTGGAAACGCCTCACATTCAGTGGTTAAAGGCAAAAACCGCTCCGGTTCCAGCTGAAGTTCCCAGTCAAGAAGGAACATTTATTGGCCAGGGTTATTATCGGGGAGTACAACGACCGGTCTATGTTGGTCTTGAAGACCGCCGCCGCCACATCTATATTATTGGTAAAACCGGTACAGGTAAGTCAGTCCTTCTTGAGGACATGGCGATTCAGGATATTAAAGCCGGCTACGGTGTCTGCGTCATCGACCCACACGGAGACCTTATTGATAATATTGTTAAATTTATTCC
>Ga0100397_1000579_pt1 | contig 21542 bp, 22 predicted proteins | sample CryGeymeta201521_FD_81550 | JGI IMG/M metagenome (GOLD analysis project Ga0100397, IMG submission 81550) | Groundwater microbial communities from Crystal Geyser aquifers in Utah, USA - Crystal Geyser metaG 2015-21 | ecosystem: Environmental > Aquatic > Deep subsurface > Groundwater | place: USA... | reverse complement strand
CCGGGTGGCGTTTTGAGCCGATGACAAAATCGGCATCAAAAATCTCCATTAGCTTAACGCAACGATCGAACTGCCGCGGATCAAAATCGCCGCCGGCGTCAGTGAAAGTGATAATCTCACCTCGCGCCTGCCTTGTGCCATACTTTAAAGCATAGCCCTTACCGTGATTCGGCTGATATTCAAAAACCTTGATTTTATCTGATTTGTGCCGCCGAGCTTTCTCCGCCGTCCGATCGGGCGAGCCATCAACAACAACGATAATTTCATAATCGTAGGATAATTTATTATGACTTTTGACAATCTTGTCCAGGGTTCGATAAATATTTTGCTCTTCGTTATAAGCCGGAATTATAATCGAAAGTTTTAGGTTCTTTTTTTTCTTCATTAAAAATTCTCTCCCGCAAGATAGGATCTAATTTGTTCTTTTTTACTGAAAAGATAATATCCCATCATCATGGCAAAAAGCAAGGAAAAAGCCAAAATGAAAATTCTAACAACCACCAGAATTGATGGATGCCAAAAGACTATTGTCACAACCAGACCCAAAAGCACTAAAATAAAAAACCAAATAAAAATAAATTTTTTAATTACTAAGTAATAATTGACTAAAAGATTTATCAACGAATAAAAGAGGGTTGCCACTCCAATCTCCGGTAAGAGATAGAAAAAATTGACGTACTGCTGGCCATACAGAAGAGATATGACCTTAGCTGGCGCGATAACATAAAGTCCGAGTACTAGGAGCGCACCGACCAAAACAAAAAGCAGGGAAAATAAAAATATTGAATAATGCTTGTCACCCTTTGTGGTCCTTTCGGAAACCATCGGAAACATAACAGTCACTACCGGAGCAGTAACATAAAGAATTATCTTAGCGATGGTGGAGATTGCTGCATAAACCCCGGCGTCCTGCGGCGAGAAATAATGTTTAACCAGTATTATGTCCAAATTAATAGCGATGACTAGCAAAACCGAGGAAATAAAGGCTGGCCATGAATATCTCAGTATCTCTCTTCGGTCGAAAAGATAATTTTTTGCTGTTCGATCTTGTTTTAAACTAGCAAAAGCTCCTCTCACCGGCCAAAAAGTGATAAAATAACTTGCTGCTGTCGCCAGGACAATTGCCGCCAACGCTCCGGAAACCTGAAACCCTAATTTAACTAATATAATCCCAGAAACTAGTCGCAGGGCCATCTCCAAAACTCCGATCGCCGAAACCGCGGTGAATCTTTGCGCACCTTGTAAAAAACCTTTGTTCACTGCCATCACCAGGCCAAATATCAAACTGGCAAATGCAATAAAAACCGGAATTAAATTACTGATCGAGAAGTAATTGGCAATCGGCTTCGAAAGCGCCAGACAAATTAGTAAAATGCCAAAAGAAATAAAATAGACATATTTCGTGAATACTGCTAATAATTTTTTAAGCGCCCGTGACTTCCCGTCCGTATACAGTTCACTGGAGTAGCGCATAGTGATTGTCAAAATCGCTCCGCCGGCAACCGTGATAATCATCAAGAGCGACATTAGAGCCGTCATTTCGCCGTATTGTTTCGGACCAAGATATCGGCCCATCAGCATATTAAAGAGATAAGAAAAAACAGAGCCGACAATCGTGCCGACAAAAATGATGGCGCTAGAAGAAATTAGTTTCCTGGTATCTCCCATGATCAACTAGAATATAGCAGCAAATATTGAAATGATAAAGAGGAAATGATAAATTTGAAATGTCAAAATATAAACAAGGAGTTTCTATGAAAGGTGTAATTTTAGCTGGAGGGTTGGGCACAAGATTGTATCCTCTAACCTATGCCACCAACAAGCACTTGTTGCCAATCTATGACAAACCTATGGTCTTCTACCCGATTCAAACCCTGGTCAGGGCCGGTATTTCTGACATTATAATTGTTACCGGCGGTCCACATGCAGGTCATTTCCTCCGAGTTTTGAAAAATGGCAAGGAACTCGGGATTAAGCATTTGGAATATGCCTACCAAGAAGGAGAAGGTGGGATCGCTGCTGCACTTTCACTCTGCCAAGAATTTGTTGACAAAGACAATGTGATTGTAATTTTGGGCGATAATACCACTGATGCTGATCTCTCGAAAGACGTAAAAGAATTCAAGCGCGGAGCAAAAGTATTTTTAAAAGAAGTGCCAGATCCAGAAAGATTCGGTGTGCCGGTATTCGATCCAAAAAACCCAAAGAAAATTCTAAAAATTGAGGAAAAGCCAAAGAAACCAAAATCAGAATATGCCGTTACCGGCCTTTACATGTATGATCAAAAAGTCTGGGGTTACATTAAAAAAACAAAACCGTCAGGACGAGGGGAACTCGAAATTACTGATGTTAATAATTTCTATATCAAAGCTGGCACGATGCGCTGGGCAGAGATAGAAAGCTATTGGTACGATGCCGGCAACCCAGAAACAATGCTTAAGGCTTCGAATTATTGGGCCTCTAAAACTGATAAGGGTATGTGATGATTGATGGGGTAAAAATCAAAGAGTTAAAAGTTTGGCACGATAAACCGGATTTGAAGCAAAAAGTCGAACCGGGGGTTTTTATGGAAGTTTTGCGCGATGACGATCGGCTCCTCTCTAAATTCGGTCAGAGCAATTTCACCATCGCTTATAAAGGCACAATCAAAGCTTTTCACTGGCACAAGTATCAGGATGACCTCTGGTTTCTGGCTACTGGCCAAGCGGCGATCGTACTTTATGACATGCGCAAAAAGTCAAAAACTTTTGGCAAAACTCAGGTGATTTACGGCGGAACAGATGATTATAAATTGGTTTTGATCCCACAAGGCGTTGTCCATGGTTATAAAGTCCTTTCCAAAGAGCCGTGTTTGCTTTTTTATCACGTCACCCGCGCCTATAATCCAAAAAAACCGGACGAAGAGCGAATTGATCCGTTTGATCCTCAAATTGGATTCGACTGGAACAATTTGAGTTAGTCGTTTGTGGTCAGTAGTCAGTAGATAATCAGTGGCTAGTGGAGAAAAAGAATGATAAATAAATTCGAAAAGTTAGAAGTTTGGAATAGGGCAAATGATCTAGCAACTTTAATTTACAGTATCACAGACAAGTATCCAAAAGCGGAGATGTTCGCGTTAACAAACCAGACGACTCGAGCTGTTGTCTCTATTCCAGCAAACATAGCTGAGGGATGTTCTCGATCATCAGCAAAAGATTTAAATCATTTTTTAGAAATAGCAATCGGATCAGCTTTTGAGCTTAAAACACTAATCGGGATTGCCTGCGCTAGAAAATATTTGTCTGAACAAATGAAAGTCAAAGCAGACCAAGAAATTGAAACGATAGTAAAATTAATTTATGGATTTAAAAGGAGTTTAAATTATGAAAAATAATCCACCAACTACTGGCCACCGACTACTAACTAATAAAATTTTAATTACCGGCGGTGCTGGTTTTATCGGGGCAAATTTCGTTCTTTATATACTGAAAAAATATCCGAGTGTCAAAATTGTTAACTTGGATAAATTGACTTACGCCGGGAATTTGGAAAATCTCGACTCGGTGAAAAAAAGTCCGAGGTATGAATTTATTTTGGGCGATGTTTGCGACCGGAAAATCGTCGAAAAAGCGATGACCGGCTGCGACATCGTTGTCCACTTCGCCGCCGAATCTCATGTTGACCGGTCAATTACCGGCCCGGCAGTTTTTGTTGAAACTAATGTTATCGGCACGCAGGTTTTGCTCGATGTGGCGAAAGAAAAAGGCCTCAAGCGTTTTCACCACGTTTCCACTGACGAGGTTTTTGGCGCACTGCCGCTAAACAAACCGAAAATGAAGTTCTCGGAAACAACCGTTTATAATCCCCATTCGCCCTACTCGGCTTCCAAGGCCGGATCTGACCATTTGGTTCGGGCCTACCATGATACTTTCGGGCTCGATGTGACAATTTCCAACTGTTCCAATAATTACGGCCCATATCAATTTCCGGAAAAAGTCATTCCACTTTTTATTACTAATGCGATGAATGATAAACCGCTGCCAATTTACGGCACAGGCAAAGCTATCCGCGATTATCTTTATGTTACCGATCACTGCCGAGCGATTGATTTAATTATTAAAAAGGGTAAAAGCGGCGAAACATACTGCATCGGCGGCGACTCCGAACGCAACGGTTTGCAAGTTGCTGACGCGATTCTTGCCGCCACTGGCAAACCAAAATCGCTAAAAACTTTTGTTGAGGATCGCAAAGGCCATGATATGCGCTACGCTATTGATCATCGTAAAATCACTCGCAAACTTGGCTGGAAACCATCAGTTTCATTTGAAGAAGGCATCAAAAAAACGGTTGACTGGTATCGAAAAAATGAAAATTGGTGGCGAAGAATTATCTCCAAAGAATATCTTGATGCTAATCGCGCCCAAGCAAACTTAAAAGTAAAAAAATGAAAATACTAATTACTGGAGCGAACGGGCAACTGGGGTTGACATTGCGAGATGTTTTTGCTGGCGATGAACTGATTTTAACTGATCGTGACGAGTTGGATATTACCAACGGCCCGGTGGTGATGACTTTTGTCGATGCGAAAAAGCCGGATGTGATAATTAACGCCGCCGGTTACACTGCTGTTGACAAAGCCGAAGAGGAAGTTGAAATCGCTAAAAAAATCAATCTTGACGGCGCGAAAAATCTGGCACAAGCAGCGAAAGAATTTGGCACTCTGTTTTTTCATATTTCGACTGATTTTGTTTTTGATGGGGAAAAAACCACGCCTTATACAGAAAATGATCAGCCGAAACCACTCTCAATTTACGGCCAGACAAAATACGATGGCGAGAAAGCAGTCCAGAAAATTGGCGGCAAATATTTTATCCTCCGCACTGCTTGGCTTTATTCGCCATATGGGAAGAATTTTGTCAAAACCATCGCTAAATTGGGCAAGGAGAAAGAAGAACTAAAAGTCGTCTCCGATCAAATCGGCTGCCCAACTTATACCTATGATTTGGCAATAGTTATAAAAAAATTGATTGAAAAAGCTAGCAGCTCGCAGTTAGCAGCTAACAGCTTGTTTGGCTTGTATCACTACGCCGGTGCCGGCCAATGTTCCTGGTTTGAATTTGCGACGGAAATTGTTAGTCGCTCAGGCGGTACAGCGCGCGTTCTACCGCAAACTTCCGAGGAATTTGCCGCCGGCCGCGGCGACGCCGTCACCGCCGCTCGCCCAGCTTATTCAGTGTTGGACTGCTCCAAAATCCAAAAACTCGGCATTGAACTAAAATCTTGGCGCGAGTCGCTGAAGAAATGCATTGAGATTTGGAAAAAATGATTTGAACTAAAATGTGGCGGTCTGCCGAAGGCAGACCGCCACTGATTGTACTCCGATCGCACTAGCCCCCCTATGATCGTTCGGCCAGAAACCAGCTGGTGATGCCAGCAATGCCATACGACGCCATCACCGATACTATTGGTACTATTGGTACTATCACAACTGGGTCAAGAAGCTTCAGAAGGGCGACAACGATCATGACCATGAGCAAGATGGTCATCACGTGGATTGGAATATCTTCGTAGTTCTTGTGATTGCTTAGACCTTCGCCGAAAAGAACTGCATCGGCAAGCGCAACAACAAACAATCCGACAATCCCAAGCCACTGGATTTGCAGTTGCCAGGCAATCCAAATAGCGACCGCCCCAGTCAAAGCGATAATGCTTAGGCCCACAACTTTCGCTGACATAACCCTCACCTTTTCGAGTCGTAGTTTGCTGTTCTGGCGTTTCTCGCCATTGCGCAGAGTATATGCAATAAATTCAAAAATGTCAACGATCGGCATAACTATACACTCGCTTTGTCATTGTGAGGAGAAGATCCCTTGCAAACTCGGGACAGGCTCCGCAATCTATATGATAAGATTGCCACGCCTCCGCCTTGGCGGATGGCTCGCAATGACGGGTGGGCGCTATCATTCGGCGGTTGACTTTTGCGCCCAGAAAAGCTATAATGGATTTATAATAGCGGAAGTAAGCACACGGACTATTACACGGCAAAAAACACAGAAAAATCATTTGTAATTTTGTACTTTTATTAAATTTGTAATTTCGCGAGGGGCAAATGCTCGAAGTTGATATTGATAAAATTTTGCCGCTGACAGAGGCGAGAGATAATTTCAATAAAATTATTGATGATGTCGGAGGGACAGAGCATATGTATGTCCTAACCAAAAACGGCAAGCCATCAGCCGTTGTTGTCGGTGTCAATCATTTGGAAAAATTGACCGGCAAGAGCGCTGATGAGCTGACTTCAATGGTGGAAAAGAAGGCGGATCAAACTCCTGTTGTAGAGGAGGTAAATCCACCAGCTAGCGGGTCCAAACCGCCAGCACCCGAACCAATGGCCACTGGACAGTCTATCCAGCCCGGCCCAGGTCCGGCGACACCGCCGCCACTTGAAGTTCCGCCAGAAACTTCGGCTTCGATCCCGACGAACGTTGGGGCTTCTCCGCCAGCTAGCGGAGAATCACCACCGCCCGCGCCTGACGGCGGGCAGGCTGTACCGACATCGTCACCGGGCAGTGTGCCTGCCCCGAGTTCAGTCGAGGGGGCAAAGCCGGAAGTCGCTTCCAATCAAGCGCCAGCGCCGCCGAATCCGCCAGCCGGCGGAGCGGCCGCCAGCGACAGCGACTTATTTGTCTAACAACCCCACCAAAGCTCACTGATATTGAGCGTAAGTGGATAGCGAAACCAAAAAAAGCCAATTTTCGCGGCTTTTTTTGGTTGGTTTTTTTCTTATCCGCGTCCTATCTGTGTTAAAAATCCGTGTGGTTGAGCGGCTCTTTTTTGATTTCGCCTTACTTTTTTCTTAGATGCCGAAAGATAAACCAGATGATCGCCAAAATTATAAGCAGGGCGATTATTAGATCAAATTTATGAAAATACGGCTGGAGCGCGTTCCAGTTATCTTTTAAAACTAGGCCAGCATAAGTCAAAAGGGCAGTGAAGGGAATGCAGCCAGCCAAGGTATAAAGCAGGAATTTTTTGTTATCCATCTTGGCAATGCCAGCTGGCAAGGAAATAAATGTTCGAACCACCGGCAAAAGCCGCGAGAAGAAAACTGTGCCCTCTCCATATCTTTTGAAAAAGCGATCCGATGACTCCAGGTCGTTCTGGGATAGTAAAATATATTTACCATACTTCTCCACCAGCGGCCGGCCACCACGCCAGCCAACCCACCAGGCCAGAAATGAACCTGCTAAATTACCCACTGAGCCGACAGCTACAACCAGCCAAAAATTCATCTCGCCGGAGGAAACCAGAAAACCGGAAAATGGCATAATAATTTCTGATGGGATTGGAATGTAAGCTGATTCCAGCGCCATAAGTAAAAATATCCCCGGATAACCGAGATGTGAAATAACCGAGGTAACAAAATTAGCGATAGCATTAATTATCATGAGTTAATAGTAGCAAAATTCTCTGGCAGCTGCCAGAGAATTTTGCTTGAGAAGGGTTTATTTCTTCTCTTTTTTCGGCTCACATTCACATTTACTCATCGGCTTGCCACAACCTTCACAGACTTTCTCACCCTTTTCGGGCTCATCACACGGATGGCCACAACAACTTTTGCAATCACTCCCCATATTCTCTCCTTGAATTATTATTTAACAGATAAATTATAATCCTTTACTTCTGATTATGTCAATGATCTGTGCTTGTAATTGCTGATATTTTTTGTATAATTACATCATCATATGTTTATCAGGAGGTCTTTGGTATGACGGCCAGCCATCGGATTATGGGTGTCAACGACGAAGGTTACTACGCACCGGTCGGGCTAGTCATGATCTCTGACGACGGACAAGTGAGCTTCAGCGAGGAGACCCCGCCAGAGGTCGTGGAAGAGATCAATGAAGGGCTACCACTCCCTGCACCGTTCATGGGCAAAGGATTGAGGCAGTGGGTTTCATGGCTTTTGTCCCGCCCGACCATCACGGTCGGGCCCTGCGATCCACAGTTTGAGGAGGCGCTTGAGCGCTACAACGAGACGCAATTCCTGTGGTCGCAAAATCGAAGCGTATTGCCACAGTCTCAAAACACATCCTAGTCGCCTCTTTACGAACCACAACCGCCACTTCTGGCGGCTTTTTTTACTTAGGCCAAGTTGAGATCATAATTGATTCTGAAAGTCCGGGGCAAAATTCGCGCAAAGATTGCCAGACGGCTTCGGTAACAAAAGGAATATACGGATGCATCAACACCAATGATTCACTTAATATTTTTATCAGAATTTTCTTGGTATTGATTGTCATCGCGAGCTTATCAGGCGTGGCGATCTTTTCTTGACCAGATTGCTTCGTCGTTTCGCTCCTCGCAATGACAGAATTATCAAGCTGTTTCTTGGATTCCTCAATATAGATATCGCAAAATTCATGCCAAAAGTACTCATACAATGCTTCTCCAGCAAGTGAAAAGCGAAATTTATTAATATTAGCTGTCACTGTTTTTTTAATTTCTTCGTGGCGCTTTAATATCTTTTTATCGGCGGCAGTCAATAATGCTTCATTGATATTTAGATCGGCAATTTTAGCATCACCCAACTCCCCCGACTGCAAATCACCATCGGTCACCCGCAGAGATACAAAGCGTGATGCATTCCAAATTTTATTTGAAAAGTTGCGGTAGCCCTTAATCTTTGCCTCACCAACAGCAAGATCCTGGCCTGGTGTCGAACCAACAATCAAAGCCATGCGCAACGCGTCTGTGCCATATTTAGCAATCAAATCAAGCGGGTCCAAAACATTGCCAAGCGATTTTGATAATTTGCGATTTTTCTCATCGCGAACCAGTCCATGAAGATAAACCGTTTCAAATGGGATTTCGCCGGTTAGCTCAAGCGACATCATTATCATTCTCGCGACCCAGAAAAACAAAATATCATAGCCAGTTTCTAAAACGGAAGTAGGAAAAAAATAAGCATAATCACATTCGGTAATTCCAGGAGCATATGACAATCCAAGCGATTTACATCCGCCCGTTTTACCCTCCGTAGCTTTAGCGAAGGAGGGCCCCACTTCGTCAAGACTTCGCGGGGCCTCCGGCCAGCCCAATGTTGAAAATGGCCAAAGCGCCGAGGAGAACCAAGTGTCAAGTACATCTTCATCTTGCCGCCAATTTTCGCTGTCTTGAGGCGGTTCCTTGCCGACAAAAATCTCACCGCCAAAATCCGAAGCACGAATATCGAAATTCGAAACAATATCTAAATTCGAATTTTCTAAATTCGAAACTTTAGGATTTTGAATATTAGAATTTGATTCCGTTTGTTTGGAATTTCCGATTTTGGATTTCGGATTTCCTGCCAGTTTGTACCAAACTGGCAGGCGATGTCCCCACCAAAGCTGGCGGGAGATGCACCAGTCGCGAATGTTGTCGAGCCAGTGGAAATAAACTTTTTCAAATCTTTTGGGAATAATCTTAATCTTGCCAGATTTTACTGCTTCCTTGGCTTTGGCCGCCAAAGGCTCCATTTTTACGAACCACTGGAGAGATGGTAGGGGCTCAATTGGTGATTCACAGCGATAGCAGATTGACAGATTATTTTCGATCTCTTCTTCCTTGTCTAGCAAACTGGCGGATTTCAAATACTCGACCAGTTTCTCCCGTGCTTCCAAAACTTTCATCCCGGCATATTTTCCCGCTTCGTCGGTCATCCGGCCGTGGCCGTCAATGACTTTAATTTTTTCCAAATTGTGATCTTCGGCCAGCCGCCAGTCAGCCATCGAATGCGCTGGCGTAATACCAACTGCACCGGTGCCAAAATCTTTATCAACCGCTCGGTCAGCAATAATTTTAACCTTGCCTTTGACGCCATCAAGATCAATTTCAAATTCGCGGCCGACAAATTCGCTGTAACGTTCATCATCTGGATTAACAGCAACTCCAGTGTCACCTAACTTTGTTTCCGGCCGAGTAGTGGCAATGGTTATCGGGAAATTTTTATCATACTTGAAGAAATATAATTTGGCCTTCTGCGGCTCATACTCGACTTCGTCATCGGCGATTGCCGTACCGCATTTCGGGCACCAGTTAACAATGTATTCGCCACGATAAATTAGATCTTTTTTGTAAAGATGGACAAATGCCTCACGGACGGCATCTGACAAGCCTGCATCTAATGTAAATCGTTCGCGGCTCCAATCGCAGGAAGCGCCGATCGCCCGCAGTTGCTGCAAAATCTTCCCCCCATATTCCTCTTTCCATTTCCAAACTTCCTCTTCAAATTTCTTCCGTCCGATTTCATTTTTGTTTATTCCTTTTTTGCGCAATTCCTTGTCAACAACAGTCTGGGTTGCGATTCCAGCATGATCCATCCCGGGAATCCACAACGATGGCTCGCCTAAAAGACGATGATAACGAATCATCAAATCCTCCAAAGTTGTGCCGTATGCATGACCAATGTGAAGCTTGCCAGTAATATTCGGCGGCGGAATGGCAATTACAAACGGCTTTGCACTAGCTTCTAGTTTTGAGTTATCAGCTGTCAGCTTCCCGGAAATTTCTGGTTTAAAATAGCCGGCGGCTTCCCAGTTTTTATATAGTTCCGCTTCATTTTCCGAATGTTGCCATGTTTTGTTGAATGTTTTCCCCATTGATTTATCCGTGTTTAATCAGCTTGCCCCTCGAAGCTTTAGCGAAGTGGGGTGTACAAAATCCGTGTAGTTGAGCCATGAGCAAAAATTAGTTACTACGAATTAAAAATACCAGAAAGTGCTTCGAATGCCAAGCGCAGAGGTTGGTTCAAAGTGATAAATTGGCATCAACTATGGCATTGCGCCAATTACCTAGATCATTTTTGAGAATGTGGTAATAAGCGGCAATGCCGATCATGGCGGCATTATCACCAGCCATCCCCGGACCGGGGATATAGAAATTCATTCGATACTTTTCCTCAACTCCCAAATTATATTTTTCGATTCTATATTTAAGCTCATCTTGTAATCTTTTGTCAGCCGCGACACCGCCGGCCAGAAGAATCCCCATCGGCTTATATTTTTTCGCCGCTTTGATCGTCTTAGAGCAAAGCACGTCAACAACCGCTTCCTCGAATGCAAAGCAGATTTCTTGTTTTCGATCCGCAGTTTTTGCTGGCCGATTGATGACTTCGGTCAAAACTGCGGTTTTTAAGCCGGAGAAAGAGAAATTAAAATTCGGCTTGTTGATTAATGGTCTGGGAAATGTGATTGAATTATGAATTATGAATTCTGAATCATGGTTTCCACCCATAATTCTTGATTCATGATTTTTGATTCTCTTGCGATAGCTCTCAGCCGCACGCGAAACTTCAGGACCACCTGGATAACCTAATTTCAGCAACTTTGCTACTTTATCAAAGGCTTCGCCGGCTGCATCATCAATTGTCTCACCGATGGTTTCATATTTTAAATGATCTTTTATCAAGTTCAGTGAGGTATGCCCGCCCGATACTGTAAGAGCCAGTATCGGGAAATCCGAAGCACGAATGTCGAATGTCGAAACAATATCTAAATTCGAATTTTTTAAATTTGAAACATTTGAATTTGATTCCGTTTGTTTCGGATTTCGACATTCTGATTTCGGATTTAACTCAGCGTACGCTGAGTAGATATGTCCTTCAATATGGTTGACCGGAATTAGTGGTAACTTCTTAGCATAAGCAATAGTTTTGGCCGCATTAAATCCGACGAGCAGAGATCCGATTAGACCCGGGCCATTAGTGACGGCAATGTGAGTTATCTGCGATAACAAATCCGAAGCACTAATATCTAAATTCGAAACAATATCTAAATTCAAAACTTTAGAATTTTGGTCATTTGAATTTCTAATTTGTTTAGGATTTCGATATTCGGATTTCGAGTTTGCACACAATAATGCCTCTTCAATAATCGGCATTATTGCGTGCATATGTGCTCGGCTGGCAACTTCCGGCACAACACCGCCAGTTTTAGCGTGTAGATTGGCTTGCGAGGAAATAATGTTTGATAAAACCTTTGGCTCACCTTTCTCAACGTCAATAATTGCCACGGCAGTCTCGTCGCAAGAAGTCTCGATAGCCAGGATTTTGATATTTTCGTTTTTCACGTCCGTCTGATTCTAGCATAAAAATATTTAAATTTCCAGCTTCGCAAAGGGCGGGATTCATGCTAGAATTAAAACATCAATGACAATTTTCCAAACCAAGGAATGGGAAAAGTTCAAACTTAAAACTGGCTACCAAAAAAGCTGGCGGGTTTCTGATGTGCTAATCCTAGAAAAGAAAATTCCGCCTTTGGGCTCGATGCTTTACTCGCCGATGTTAGATAGACGCCAGCAACTCACTATTCGTAACCCGGATTTTCTGGCCAAAATTCGAGAAATTGCTAAAGATGTCAGCGCAATATTCTTTCGTGCAGAGATTGACGTGCCATCTGATCGCAGTAAACCGCCAACAGCTGCCGGATTTATTAAAGCCTTTGAAGAAATTCAGCCAGAACATACTTTAGTCTTAAATATTTCCAAGCCCGAAGAAGAAATTCTGCGGGAGATGAAACCAAAAGGTCGCTACAACATCAAAGTTGCCGAGAAGCACGGGGTAAGAGTAATAAAAGGCCTGCCCGCAGATGCTACAGCGTTGCAGGCGGGTAAGATTGAAGATTTTTACAAACTCTACGAGACAACTGCTCGCCGGCAGAAAATTACTCACCGCGCTCTCTCCTATTTCCAAAATCTTGTTGACATCCTAGGAAAGAAGGGCTATGTTAAAGTGTTCATGGCTAAAGCCAGTCAGCAGTCAGCAGTCAGCAGTCAGCAGAATGATTCTGCCAACAGCCAGCTGCAAACCGCTAACCATGTTCTGGCCTCGGCTGTCGTGGTATTTTACGAAGAGCGGGCCATCTATCTCTATGGCGGTTCAAGCGAAATACAGCGCAACGTCATGGCGCCTTACAAACTCCACTTCGAAATCATTCGCGAGGCGAAAAAACGCGGTTGCAAGGAATACGATTTCTTCGGCATTGCCCCAAGCGATGATCCAAATCATCCTTGGGCTGGCGTTACCAGATTTAAAAAACAATTCGGCGGCTATGAAGTCACAATTCTTGGCAGCTGGGATCTAATCTTTTCGCCGACAAAATATCGAATTTTCAAATTTGCTGAAAAAATTAGAAGGCATTAAAAGGAGATTCGTACACGGATTTGTCACACGGATTTTCACGGATAAAAACCTTCCAATCCGTGCCCATCCCTGTCTGCCGACAGGCAGGCGTGTAAAGAATCCGTGTAAGAATATCAATATGAAACGTTACCTCTCAAAACTCCTCCCCCAAAAAACCAAAAACCGCTTCCACAAACTCCAAGCCGGCTGGTTTAATTTCATCTCTGGCCAGCCGTCAAAAAAGATCAAGCTGATTGGCGTTACCGGCACCAAAGGCAAAACGACGATCTGTAATTTGATCGCTGCAATTTTTGATGCCGCCGGCGAAAAGTGCGCGATGGAAACAACAATCAATACCAAAATCGCCGAAACCACCACTATGCACACCGAAAAATCTCGCTGGGTAACCACGCCGCCGGCAGCAGTAATTAATAAATTTTTAAAGAAAGCGACCAAGGCAGAGTGTAAATACGCAATCCTTGAAGTCACCTCACAGGCTATTGATCAATACCGAGTTCGGGGGCTGAATTTTGACATTTTGGTTTTTTCGAATCTTTCACACGATCATCTTGATTATCATGGGACAAAAGAGAATTATCTAGCAGCCAAATTGAAAGTTTTCAAGGATAATCCAGATGCTACAGCAATTATCAACATTGATGACCCGGCGGCTCCAACCTTTCTAGAGGCAAAAAATAAACATCAGATTCCTTATTCGGTCAAAAAACCGACTGACCGGAGTTTAGTTGCCAGAAAGATCCTCCCGAACCCGACTGGCAGCATCTTCACCGCAGTTTTTGCCGGCAACCAAACTACAATCGATCTACAAATTCCCGGGATGTTTAATGTTTCAAATGCGCTAGCGGCAATTGCCGTTGGTGTTGCTTGCGGCATCGAAATGGAGAAAATCAAATACGGGTTGGAGGAAGTGGCTGGCATTCCAGGCAGGATGGAGCGAATAAAAGTTAGCCCGAAGCAGGATTTTGAAGTGATTGTTGATTACGCTCATAATCCGGATTCGCTAAAAAATGTTTATGAAACAATTCGTGACGCGCTTTCAAAGCGCGGCGGTCGAATTATTGCCGTGCTTGGCGCCACTGGCCGACGCGACAAAACCAAGCGGCCAATTATGGGTGCTCTGGCCGGCAGATTCGCTGATGCAGTTTTTGTCACCAATGAAGATCCATATGATGAAGACCCGATGGAAATAATTGATGCGGTTGCTGCCGGAATTTTGCGAGGCAAAAAAGGCAAATGGCGTCTGAACACTAATTACTGGAAAATTTTAGATCGCCACGAAGCAATTTCAAAAGCAATCAAAATGGCTGGGCATGGGGATATTGTCATGATCACTGGCAAGGGTGCCGAGGAAGTGATGGCTATAGGTGAAAATAAATTCGAACCATTTTCTGATCGCCGAGTAGTAAAATACGAACTGTCAAAGCGATTCAAAACCTCGATTGCCGAGGAATAAGTTGAAGAAACCACACATCTGCCTGCCGGCAGGCAGGGATTTTTTACACAGATAAGACACTGATAAATTCATTTAAATCCGTGTCATATCCGTGTATTAAGATCCGTGTAGTTAGGGAGGTGTAGGGAGGTGTAGGGAGGTGTCTAGATTGACAGACCAAAATGATGCGACTGATCAAGAAACCGACTGGGTCATTGTTGTCTGCCTCTTTCTTTTCTTCGCATTGCTGCTAACCGGCAGCGTTCTGACCGCGATTCGTCTTGTCAAAGCCGGCGACCTACCCCCCGTTGCTGTCGGCATTGTGATCGCCTTCTTAGCCCTGCTGGCATTCTATGTTTGGCTGGACAAACGGTTCGGCCACAAATGGTCAACGGGTGGCTATCACTACCTTCATCGCTCCGACTAACATTGCCGGGGCGGTTTTTTTGCTATAATAATTATGTCGCATAATAATATAATCGCGATAGTCAAAAGTCCGTAAATTCTTTAAAATCGAAAGTCAAAGGATTTATTCATTGTACTTTATGGACTTTATGGACTTTTAACTATATAAAACCAGTGTTGCGCAATTCGTCATTGCGAGGCCAAGGGCCGTGGCAATCTATTAAAAAGATTGCTTCGCTGTCGCTCGCAATGACAGACCTGGGGAATTACGCAACAGTGATATATAAACTATGTCTGATCTCTGGCAATTAAAAAGAGAATTTCTTGAATACTCCGAATTGGAGAAGGGCCAATCGCTTTTAACTGTGGCTAATTATGATCGGTACCTAAGCAAATTCCTCAAATGGATTGAGGAATTTGAAGCTAACAGCTTGAAGCTTAAAGCTGACAGCTTAGAAAACCAAGAAGAAAATAAACTTTTGCCAGAAACAATAACGGAAGAAAAAATTAAAGAGTATCGCTTATACCTCAACCGCCTATTTAACAAATATGGACGGCCGCTGGCAAAATCAACGCAAAATTACCATATCATCACCCTCCGGGCATTCTTAGGATTTCTGGCGCTGCGCGGAATTAAATCTCTGCCGCCGCAAAAAGTTACTTTGGCAAAAAGCCAGGAGCGAAAAATTGAATTTTTAGAAGCGCAGGATATTATTCAGTTGTTAAAAATGCCAAAGCTGGATTCTTTTAAAGGTTTACGCGACCGACTGATTTTAGAGCTTTTGTTCTCTACTGGGCTTCGGGTTTCTGAATTAGTGAATTTAAATATCGCTGATATTAATTTGGAGCGTGATGAAATTCCGGTTCGCGGCAAAGGCGGTAAAGTTCGAGTGGTTTTTTTATCTGATTCCGCTCACCAGATTTTGGAAAAATATCTGGCAGCGCTTGGTGGATCTGAACCTTTAATTATTAATAAAATTGGCGGCAAACGCTTAACCGTCCGCTCGATCGAACGAATTGTCGGCAAATACGCCCGGGCAGCCGGCATTACTAAACATGTCTCACCGCACACTTTGCGTCACACTTTTGCCACCGATCTTTTGATTAACGGCGCCGATTTACGCTCAGTTCAATCGCTTCTCGGCCATGCCAATGTTTCAACGACGCAAATTTATACTCATGTTACCGACCAACATCTGCGCGAAGTTCACCAGGCGTTTCACGGAAAGCGGACTCAAGAAAATGACGAAGTCCGAAATCCGAATGACCTGCCTGCGACTCGACTGAGCTCGCCGAAGTCCGGCAGGCAGGCGAAAAATTAATAAATGATCAAATGCCCAAACTGTTTTTCTTCGGCATTCTTAATTCTGGTTTCGTCATTTGTTCGTCATTGGTCATTCTGGTTTCGTCATTGTTTAATCTTCATGTTTATTCTGTGTAGTTACTTCCGCTTAATTTTCTGCTAGAATTTAGAGGCAATGGATTCTTTTCTTGACAATTTACGACTGCTTGATCGCGAGGCATTTTTTTACCTTAACGACGTGGCCAGACATAGTCATTTTTGGCGGGAGTTTTTTCATATTTTCGCCGATTATGGGATAGTTTTGATTGTTCTTGGCCTAATTTATCTGATTGTCAGAAATAGGATTAATGCTTTTTTCGCCGCCGCTCTGGCAATGATCCTAAGTACAATTATCACTTTCCTGATTTATCTTATCTGGCAACGGCCACGGCCATTTGTCACCTATGCTGATGTCAGCAAATTAGCCGCCCATACTTCTGTCAACTCTTTCCCCTCTGGCCACACATTTTTGTCATTTGCGATTGCCATGGTTGTTTTGCTTTATGGCCATAAAAAGCTCGGCATTCTAATGTTTGCCATCGCCATCCTCATCGCCGTTTCCAGGGTTGCTTCCGGAGTCCATTACCCCTCAGATGTTATTGGCGGCGCAGCAATTGGCATACTTTCAGGTATTTTGTCATATTGGTTTATGGAGAGCTTCGAAAAATTCTGGGAAGAGAACTCAGCCGGAAGCTGAGAATTTAAAATTTTCAATTTTCAATTTAAAATGAATGTTTCAATATCTCAATGTTTAAAACATTTTAAATTTAGATTTTTAAATTTATTTTAAATTTTAAATTTTAAATTAATGAATTTTCTTCATGCAATAATACTTGGTATCATCCAGGGGGTCGGAGAGTTTTTGCCGATTTCCTCATCTGGACATCTTGTGGTCATCCCCTATATCTTTGGTTGGGATTATCAGGGGCTAAACTTTGATGTTGCCTTGCATTTTGGCACAGTGTTAGCTCTGATCACTTTTTTCTGGAAAGATTGGATGAGTATAATCTCTAATGCAATATCGACGGACGACGCCTGCCTGCCGGACAGGCAGGGACGACGCCTGCCTGCCGGACAGGCAGGGACGACGGATTACCCCAATAATCTCCTTTGGGTTATTCTTATCACCTCTATTCCAGCAGCCATTGCCGGCTATTTTCTAAAGGATTTAGCCGAACACGCGCTGCGAAACTCACTTCTAGTGGCAATATTTTTAGCTTTTTTTGGAATTATTCTCTGGCTGGCTGACGCTGGGGATATTGGAAAGAAAAAAATCTCCGAGATCGGCTATATTCGGGGCTTCACTATCGGTATCGCCCAAGCCATGGCTCTTTTCCCCGGAGTTTCCCGAAGTGGAGTGACAACCACTGCCGGAATGTTCTTTGGCCTCGACCGCAAAAGTGCCACTCGTTTCAGCTTTTTAATGGCAACGCCGGTAATGATCGGTGCCTTTTTGCTGACTTTGCGCGATTTCCAGTTTTCCATAATTAATTTTGCCTTTATTATTGCTGTCGCTACCAGCGCGATCTGTGGCTTTCTGTCAATAAAATTCCTCCTTAAATTTCTCGAGCGACACGGCTTTGCCGGTTTCGCAATCTACAGGATAGCCTTAGCAATCTTAATCGTCATTCTTTACTTTAGCCGCTAGCTTATGGATAAAATTAAAAATTTTAAGCAAAAACAAAATCTCCATCATCTACCCAACAAACTGTTAAAAATTCTCCTGCTTATAATTGGTTCTCTGATTTTTCTCTATCTAGCCACTATTCCTTGGCGCGCTTATGTCTGCCGGAAAAACCTCGAGCAAGGTGAAAACTTGCTGGTTGAAAGGAAATATACCGAGGCTTTCGTTCATTTCCAAAAGGCTGAGATGCTGGAACCGGGCGATTGGAAATCAAAGCAGCGGCTAGAGCTGTCAAAAAAAGCCGCTAAAGACATCCTGGAACTTCGCCTTTTGCTGAAAGAAAAAAATCAGGATGAGCTCACGCAAATAATCTCCGATGCCGACTCAAAGGTTTGTAACCTAGAAGCCGACCGAGTTCTGATAGACAAAGGCCTGGCCCAAGTTGCTCTCGTAAATCTTAAATTCTGCACCTCGGACGGCCCAAAAAATTACGATTCTTGGTTATTCCTCGGCATCACCAACCAAAAACTTTCCGAGGACAATTACATTTTCAAAGAACTAAAGCCGGACTATCGGGCCGAGGCAAAACGGGCGTTTGAAGAGGCATATAAAGTTGATCCGATCGCCAAAACCGCCCCAGAGTACTTAATTGAACTCTACAAAACCGACAACAACAGCGAGAAAGTTGATTATTGGCAGCATTTGTTAGATAATCTAAATAAGATTGAGAAATAAATCTCAATTCTTAAGTATCAATGATCAATCAAATCCCAAATTCTAATGTTCAAAAGAATTACGATTTAGAGAAAAGAACATCAGATTTTGGTGTTCGAGTCATCAGATTTTGTAAAGCAATCCGCCAAAATGTAATTACTGTACCGCTTATCAACCAACTAATTAGATCTGGCACAAGTATCGGCGCCAATTATTTAGAAGCCAATGAAGCAAACTCAAAGAAAGACTTCTGCTATAAAATTGCCATTGCTAAAAAGGAAGCTCGCGAAACAATGCATTGGCTCCAAATGATTATCGAAGCTGACAAATCAACAGAAAAAGTTGCTAATCAGCTGCACAATGAAGCTCACGAATTTGTCTTGATTTTCTCTGCTATAATCCGTAATTCCAAGTTAAATAAGAACAAATTATAATGTTCAAGCATCAATTTTCAATCAATTTCCAGTGCTCAAATATTAATGATCAGATGTTTAGAATTTGGAATTTAAGATTTGACTGAGCATTGAAGTTTGAACATTGGAATTTTCCCAGTTTGACTGAGCATTGGAATTTGAACATTGGAATTTATTTAGGAGGGGATTTTGTCTAAAGCATTACGAAAAATCTTGATCTATATTTTGGTGCTGTGTTTTGTCTTTGTTCTGCCGTTTTTGCCGCTGCAAAAAACCCGAGCAGTAAAGGCATCTCTTTATATTTTGATTAAAGCAAGACTAAAAGATAGGCCCTTAGTAGATGCAAACGCACAGATACTCTGCAAAACCAACAATGGTGATTTTGTTGACTCCGGCCATTACACTGATGATACTTGCCAAGTTTCTTATAGTAGAAACAATTCCTATCAATTCAAATTGGTCAAAAACTATTACAAAACATACATTTCTCCGGCTTTTTCAATTTCTCAATCTGACTACAATGCTCTACCCGACGGAATTACATCAAACTCTAAAATATATCAGTATCCCACAATCATAGAACTTGAAATTGATACTATTAATCCCCCACCCGGACCGCCTGACCCACCAGAGGGAGATCCAGTTGGGCATATACAAGCTGGCCACATAAGCGAACCAATTACAGATCCCATGGCTCCTCGTAATGTCTCAATTACTGTTGATACCTATCAAAACAACATTGGAAAAGTTGCTCTGAAGTGGGATATTCCATCAGCCGGCGCAGTTTCAAATCCAGATAATTCTGTGTTGAGAAAAAATTTTACTCGATATGAAATCTATAGATTGGATAACGCCATCCCAGAAAATTATATGAATGATAACTTATACACAGGCGGAGGAGGAGTTGTTAATGATCTTAATGCAACTACCTTTGCCCAAAATGTCATAGCTGGACGTCCTGACAGTAAATACTGTTATTACATAAAGGGTGTATATGAAGATACCGGGGCAGTTTCTGATAGACCTTGTATAGATATCTCTGATATTACAAAACCTAAAGCTTGGGTGCAATCTTCGTACAGTGGAGAATGGCCAAGTCCTGACGGTGATACCGAGGAATCGAGTTGTGGCAAGTTCCCGGTATCAATCGGTCTGAAAACAGTTCGTTGGATGTTTTGTGAATTAGGACTAGTTCTTCACGCAGCGGCTGTTTACTTTTTGAAAAAATCCCTTGGCTGGCTGACGGCAATCATCGGCATCAATGTCAATATGAAATTTACCCAACCACAGATTAAAAAAGATACAACAACCGGCGGCACAAGCGACTGAAACAATTGTTAATAGTGAATAGCCAGATGACGAAACAAAAAATTCTCCAAAAAATGATCATGGTTTTACCGCTGGTATTTCTGGCAGTGGTAATTGTTGTAATCTCCTCTCCCCATGCTCAGGCCGCTACATGGTTTGAACCGCTGTGGAAAACATTGAAAAACACTGATTCCGGCATCGGCCAGGTTGTCGCCACGGTTTGGCAATCTTGTATGGCTCTCGTAAATTCTCTAGTTCTTATCGCTCTGATCTATGTCGCTTTTATGAATATTCTCCGCATCCAGATGGACTCCTATGCGGTGAAAAAATTTCTCCCGACTTTTATTATGGCAGTCATTCTGGCGAATTTTAGCTTCTTGATCTCGAGAATTTTGGTTGATTTTGCCAGCGTTATCTGCGGTTATCTCCTCCTTGGCGGCAAGGAAAACGGAGTAACCGGCGCGTTTGACAAACTAATTAACGATACTCCGCCAGACATCAATCCCCAGGCACCAGCCGATACTTCCTACGCCGGCGCTATTCTTGCTTACATTGTCAAGCAGATTTTAGTCATGGTCGGCTCGGTTTTTATCTTTATTTTGTCTTTTATCTTTCTCGTCCGCGATTATATGGTCTATTTTCTGGTGGCGATCGCGCCGATTGGTTTTATGGCAATGGTTTTGCCGCTGACAAAAAAATACTTCCAGATGTGGTGGAGCAATTTTAGCAAATGGGTTTTTATGCCAGTAGTTTCGGTTTTCTGGCTTTGGCTGGCTGGCCAATTTTTCGGCGCAGTCAAGGATTTTGATATTTGGATTGCGCCATACGGTTTCGGGGTCCTTTGTTTTTATATGGCAATTACCTCGCCGTTCAAAATCGGCGGCGCCGTTGTCGGCGCCTGGGCCGGCTTGGGCAAAAAAGCCTGGGGCGCAACGGGGGGACAAGCCACTGGCTACGCCAAGGGTCGCCTAAAAGAAGAATACGGATACCAAAAATTGAAGGCTGCCAATTGGGCCGCAAGCAAAAAATTTGTCCCCACGCGAAGAGGTATGATGTCACCAAGAGATGTTGCCGCTATGAAAAGACAACGCCTAGCGGCGCCAACGCTTGTATCTGCTAAAAAATCAGAAGATGCAAACGCTGCT
>Ga0100397_1000550_pt1 | contig 21898 bp, 19 predicted proteins | sample CryGeymeta201521_FD_81550 | JGI IMG/M metagenome (GOLD analysis project Ga0100397, IMG submission 81550) | Groundwater microbial communities from Crystal Geyser aquifers in Utah, USA - Crystal Geyser metaG 2015-21 | ecosystem: Environmental > Aquatic > Deep subsurface > Groundwater | place: USA... | reverse complement strand
GCATGTTTTGGGTGAAGCTACCGAGATTGTCGCAGTTGGTACTCCCGTTGAGTGGGATGGTGATACCGGCACAACTAGTGAACTAGTCACTGCCGTTGACGCTACGATCTCTAGCGCCACTGAAGGTTTGGGAGATGAACCAAATAGCGTAATCTTGGGTATTCCAGTCAGTTGGACCGACAAAGAAGGTGTCCTTGGGGTCAAGCGCGAGTTTATTAGCAAAATCCGCAAAGAACTCGAGCTCGAAGCCATCGGCTACGTCGTAATCACCGATAGCATCGTCAGTTATCTCAAGATCCAAGAGGGGACTCCCACTACTTCTATCCTTATTCAGGTCAGTCGTGACGAGCTCACTCTGCTTCTAGTTCGCCTAGGTAGAATTGAAGCCATCGAAACCATCGGCAGGGGTGACGACATCGTAGAAGATGTCACCGAAGGGATTGCGCGCTTTAAGCTCTCAGGTAACTTGCCCTCGCGGATTATCCTCTTTAATAGTATGCACAATCTCGACGAAATCATCCAAAATCTCCTAAGTACCGACTGGCAAACCCAATTCAACTTCCTCCATCTCCCCAAGATCGAGGCCCTCCCCAAAGATATCGCAATCCGAGCCCTCGTAGTAGCTGGCGGCAGCGAGGTAGCCAAGAGTTTGGGTATTCCAGTCACTCAAATCGCACAACAAGTTGACCCTTCAGGGCCTGGCCCTATAGAAGGCAAAAGTGAACCCAATGTAGAAATCCTCTCTGCCCAAGAGATCGGTTTTGGTGTCAGTACTGAGCCAGAGAAAATCGATTTTATTGATCCAGACGATGAGCCAGAAGAACCAGTTAAGCCCAAACGTCCCAAACTCACCCTCCCCAAGATTGTTATTCCCAAGTTTAATTTGAGAGATATCGGCTCTCATTGGTGGTACATTTTAGGTGGCCTTTTGGCACTTACTGGTCTTTCTTTTTATCTTGTCTGGATCTTGCCTAGCGCAGTTGTCAGCGTCCGTGTACTTCCCAAAGAGATTGATGATAGTGTGGAACTCACTCTTTCCTCAGCCGTCTCCTCGCTCAATTTCGCCGACCACATCGTCCCAGCTAGTATCGATTCGCTCTCCCAAACCGGGAAAAAACAAATAGAGACTACAGGCACCAAGACAGTTGGTGAATCAGCCAAAGGAGAGGTCACAATCTACAACAAAACATCCTCATCTAAGACTTTCACCCAAGGCACAATCCTCTCTAGTGGTTCTCTCAAATTTACTCTAGATTCAGATGTCACGATTGCCTCTACCTCTTCTAGTACCGAAGGGATTACCTTTGGCAAAAATACGGTCAGTTTGACCGCTTCTGCCATCGGCAAAGATAGTAATTTAAGCAACGGTACCGAGCTCGCCATCGCTAGTTTTAGCAAAGATAGCTATGTCGCCAAAAATGATGCTACCTTAACTGGTGGTAACTCTGAAGAAGTCCAGGTGGTGGGCAAAGATGACCAAAAGACATTGCTGACAGATTTAACCAAAGAACTGATAGAGGTGATGCAAAGTCAATTAACTGCGCTTGTCGAGCCAGGTATCAACGTCTACTTGATCGCAGATTCCGCCAAAGTAGATACCTCCACCTACTCAGCCAAAGTAGGTGATACTACCAAAACTTTGACTCTCGACTTAGCTCTGACCGCTAGTCTCATCAAATATCAGACAGACGATGTCACGACCCTGGTCGATTCCTCTATTGACCAAGCTGTTCCTCAGGGATATATCAGATCCTCATTACCCTCAGCTGTTGATCTCTCAGTCAGTAGCGTGGGGACTGACGGAAAATCAGTCAAAGGTAGCGCCAAAGTCAAAGTCTCACTTCTGCCAGTTGTCAACAAAGAGGGTCTCGCCAAGCTCGTCAAAGGCAAAAAAGGAACAGCTCTTGAGTCCATTCTCTCATCCAACATTCCTCTTTATAGTAGTGCCAAAGCTATCATTACTCCCTCGTGGATTCCTTTGCGTCTCAAGTCACTCCCTCTCAATCCTGCCCGTATCACCATCGAGATTGTCCCAGCTATATGACCTATCGCTATGTCAAAGCTCCTCCAGGCTACATCCTAGCATTCCCGCTCAGTTTGGGCAAAAAGCTCCGTTATGGGATCTCACTCGTTTTTATCACGCTAGGCATTGCCACCTTCACAACCGTAGCGTACCCACTCGTCAGTTATCAGCTCAATTTCGCTCCACAGTTTCAAAAATCCTCACTTGTTTCTCCTTTAACTACCTCTCCCATTCAACAAGTCAAAGCCGATAATAGCCCGACTTTTGTAGGGGAAGTTGTCAATACTTCATTTGACTACACTGACTCAACTAACTGGTTTGCGGGGGATTCTAAGTCCAAAGAAGGTAGTGTCTATGCGCTTTATACACTCTCGATCCCCAAGCTGGGGATCGAGAACGCCGTGGTTCGTAGTGACCACACTGATCTCAAGCAATCCCTGATCCAGTATCCAGGCACGGCCTTGCCAGGCAACTTGGGTAACACCGTCATTTTTGGTCACTCAGTCCTGCCTCAGTTTTTCAACCCCACAAACTACTTAACTATTTTCTCGACGCTCCACACGTTGCGTCCAGGTGACATCATCGATATCGAAGCAGATGGAGCGACTTTTACCTACAAAATCAGTGAGATGTACGAAGCCGCCCCCGACGATCTCTCTCCCCTAGCTCAAACTTATGATGGTCGCTATTTGACCATGATTACTTGTACCCCGCCCGGCACTTATCTGCGTAGACTCATCATCAAGGCATACATTTTATGATCAAATATCTAGGTATCGACTATGGCCTCGCCCACATAGGCCTCGCCACTTCCGAGCATACCCTCGCCACCCCGCTTCCATCTCTATATAACGATTCCACTGTCTTCTTACGTCTAACGTCTATCGTCAGAGAGCAGGGTATTACCCATATAGTTTGTGGTATCCCAGAGGGGACTCTCGCTCCCAAAGTAATTCAATTCGCAGAAGAGCTAGAAAGCATTGCGGGGCTTAAAGTCGTTCTCACCCCAGAAACTCTCTCCAGTCAAGAAGCCAAACTCAAACTCCACGAAGCTCATGCCTCCCTAGCCAAAAAGAAAAACGACCATGCCTACGCCGCCTGCTTGATTCTGGAGGATTACCTGGAACTCAATAATGTTGTATACTAAATCTATATGCTAAAAAATGTGATTGCTCCTATCCAATCTTGGTTGCTCGGCAAAGGACAATGTGTCGGCTGTGGAGCCGCTCTCTCCAAAGGTACCAAGGTAGCAAGGGACAAATCCAGTAACAAAATTACCTGCAAATGTGGGCGTATTTTTATCTATGACAAAAAAACCAAGGTCTATCGCCGTGCACTCTTCAGTGAGGTCTAAACCGAAATTGATCCTGAGCGTAGTCGAAGGATTAGCTACAATTGCACTCCTCTCTGGCATTTACTTTTACACCCTGACTCTCCCTTATTCTCATGATACCCAAAGCGTAAATTTTGAGGTCACCAAAGGCGAAAGTGTTACCACTATTGCCTCTCATCTCAAAGATGCAAAGTTAATTCGTTCATCATTGTATTTTAGATACATTGCCAAATCTCACAAATTGATTCTTCAGGCAGGTAAATACCAACTTTTTCCCTCAGATAGCCCCCTAAAGTTAGCGACACAGCTCACCAAAGGTTTAGCTGTAGACAAGAAAATTACTATCCCAGAAGGTTTTAGACGCGAGCAAATATCCGAACTTACGGGTCTAAATCTTATATCTCCAGAGGGACGCTTATTTCCAGATACCTATTTTATTAAAGAGGATATTACAGCCCAAGAACTAGTCGATCTCATGCAGGCTAATTTTGCCAAAAAAGTCGGCAAGGTTGACGAGCAGACTCTTATTCTTGCTTCGCTTGTTGAGCGTGAAACCAAAGGAGATGAGGAAAAGCCTGTGGTCGCCGGCATTCTCAAAAAACGCCTAGAGAATGGTTGGCCACTCGAGCTCGATGCCACCGTACAATATTTTCTGGGTAAGCCAGGGTCTTGGTGGCCAGATACTACTTTGCTCGATCGCAAATTAAAATCTCCTTACAATACCTATCTCCATCCTGGCTTACCACCCGCACCAATCGGCAATCCCGGTTTCTCTTCGCTTCGTGCCGTTCAAAATTCCGTGGACTCCCCATATTGGTTTTATCTGCACGACAAATCAGGCGTCATTCATTATGCCGTGACCCTCGCCGACCACAACCAAAACATTGTCAAATACATAATCAGGTAGATTTATGAATAATTGGTATGGTTGGTTTATTGAGCAATCATTGTTCAAATTCCCGCTAAGGATTTAAAATCAACCCTTGATGCTCTTTGATACTGTATGCATAGATTTGACAAAATATGCATAGATTGGGTAACAATAAAGGGGGAATGGGCTCAAATTTGTAAAAAGAGTAGTAACAACTAGATCTATCGGCTTATCCTTTCAAACAGGTAATGCCTTAATTGAATTAAATGAACATGTCATTCAAATTGATGTTAAAATTGTCCCAGAATCTTTACGTGGATGTTTTGTAGTAATTAGTTATTAAGAATTAAACAAAATATGATTATCAATATTAATAAATTTGGCACAACTCTTATATCTCGCCCCGCTGGTAAGGAGGCTCATCTAGCATTTCAGTCTTCATTAAATAACTTGGGAGAAACAGAAGTATTGGAAGTTGATTTTGATGGCGTAATCACATTGTCTCCTTCGTGGGCTGATGAGTTTGTGACACCATTGTTAGAAAAGTACAAAAAACAACTAAAATTAGTAAACATCTCGAATGCCTCAGTTGTAGAAACACTAAAAACTTTAAAAATACTGCCCGAGTAACCTCTCCAACACAATCAAAACATCTCAAAATATAAATTCTACCCCGGAGGTGTCTGCCTAGTAATTTGGTTGTTTTTAATATCACCCCGCCATGGCGGGGTGATATTCCGTTGAATCGATAGATCGGAATAAAACCCTTGTCCTGATTTGATATACTACATCTATGGATAAAGCCAACGCGATCAAATATTGGATCGAATCAGCCGATCATGATCAGGAAACAGCTGAGAGTCTTTTTAACCTCAAAAAATATACCTGGTCACTTTTCATCTGGCAATTAGTAGTAGAGAAACATCTTAAAGCTCGTCTGGTTATTAAATTGGATGGTACTACTCCCATTACTCATGATCTAGTAAAACTAGCCAAACTAGCTGAATTAGCTTTGACTAAAACCCAAATAAATAATTTACACGAGATTACAGCTTTCAATATTAATGCCCGCTACGAAGATTACAAACGTACATTTTATAAAAAATCTACCAAAGATTACACCTCTAAGTGGATTAAAATTATCAAGGATTTTCTTCTATGGTTAAAAAAACACTAAACAAATCAGTGTTAGATCAGGTCAAGCTTTATGTTTCTAAGGTCAAATCTGCAAAAATTTCGGTCGAAAAAGTGATAGTCTTTGGTTCTCATGCCAAAGGGACAGCACACAAATGGAGCGACATTGATGTCTGTATCGTATCGCCTCGATTTGGACGAAATGGATTTAATGAGCTAGTCCGTCTTGCCAAGCTCAAAGACGATACAACCATAGACATCGAGGCTCACCCCATGAACCCTCAGAATTTAACCAACAAATATGACACGCTCGCGAGTGAAATCCGCAAATACGGTATTGACGTACACATCTAGATGTGTTTAAATACGCTCTTGCCCGTTGTTGTGAGTTGGGCGTACAAACTCAAGGTACGTCCAATTTTATATTTGTGGATAATAAAGGGAATTACTCAAAATGACACAGAAGAAGCGTTTATATTGGGGAAATGAAAACATCAACTTGCCCCCCTTAGACCTAACTCTTGTCCAACGTGAATCCTACGAACAATTTTTAACCCTCGATCTTCAAAAGTACCTAAGAGAAATCAGTCCCATCGAAGACTTTACCGGCAAAACTTGGGAACTCTCCTTCGGTTCCTACTATTTCGAAGAGCCCAAACTTACTCCCGACGAAGCTACCGTAAAAGGCTTGACCTACGATGTCCCACTTCGTGTCAAAGTCAAACTTATCAACAAAATTACAGGTGACGAAACGCAGCAAGATGTTTTCCTGGGTGATCTACCCAAGATGACTACTCGCGGTACCTTTATCGTCTCGGGCATCGAGCGTGCTGTCGTCAACCAACTAGTTAGAGCACCTGGGGCTTTCTTTGCTGGTTCAGTTGATCCCTCAACTGGTCGCATTCTCTATACCGCCGAACTGCGCCCTATGCGTGGGAGTTGGCTCGAGCTTACCGTTGGCAAAAACGACGTACTTACAGCCAAGATTGATCGTCACCGCAAATTTTACGTCACTACTCTTCTTCGTGCCCTCGGCATTGAAGATGAAGAAGAAATCAAGGCACTATTTAAAGATGTAGATACCAATGTCGATCATCAGTACATCTTTGCCACTCTTGCCAAAGACAACAATCACACCCAAGCCGAAGCTCTCCTTGATCTTTACGACAAGATTAGACCAGGTGAGCCAGCTGTCCTAGAAAATGCCAAAAACCTCTTCTTTCAGAGCTTCTTTGATCCTCGTCGCTATGATCTAGACAAAGTTGGTCGCTACAAACTCAACAAAAAACTAGGGCTCGCCATCGAAAACAAGCCAGAAAATCAAGTTCTCCAAAAAGCCGATCTTATCGCCATCATCAAATACTTGATTGGTCTCCAAAACGGAGTTGGGGAAGTTGATGATATCGATCACTTAGCCAATCGTCGCGTCCGCCGCGTCGGCGAACTCCTGGGTGCCACTGCCTTCCGTATCGGTCTCTTGCGCCTGGAGCGCTCCATCAAAGAGAAAATGTCACTTGTCAAACCAGAAGAATCCGTGACTCCAGTCCAGCTCATTAATGCGCGTCCTGTCATCGCCACTATCTCCGAGTTCTTCCGTCGCAACCGACTCTCAACTATTCTTGATCAGACCAACCCACTAGCCGAAATCGACAATCTTCGTCGTCTCTCAGTCATGGGTACAGGTGGTGTGACCCGCGAGCGCGCGAGTTTCTCCATGCGCGACATCAATGCCTCTCAGTATGGCCGGATCTGCCCAGTTAGATCCCCCGAAGGTCCCAACATCGGCCTTGTCACTTACCTCTCGCTCTATACTCGGATCAACAAATACGGCTTCCTCGAATCTCCCTACCGCCAAGTGATAAAGAAACATGTCGCCAAAGAAATCACTTATCTCCCTCCAGATGATGAGCAAAACTACTACATCACTCACGCTGGTATCGAGATGGATAAAAATGGCAACATTGTTCCCGACTGGGTCCCAGCTCGCTACCAGGGCAATTTTATCGAAGTCCCCACCGAAAAAGTTCAGTATATCGATGTTATCCCGCGCCAAGTGGTAGGTACTTCTGCTAGTCTCATTCCCTTTATCGCACACGATGAGGCCAATCGTGCACTCATGGGTACTCATATGCAATGCCAAGCCGTGCCTTTGATTCATCCTCAATCTCCGATTGTAGGCACGGGCATGGAAGGGAAAGTAGCCGAGTCCATGGGTTGGGTAGTTAGAGCCAGTCACGGTGGGACTGTCATCTCAGTAGACGCCAACTCTATTGTGCTTGAGTTAGACAAGAGCGAAGTAGCGGGAGCTAAAACCTACTACATCAAAAACCACGCCGAACATATCTTGTTTGATCGTGGTCGCTTGACTTACTCCATCATGAAATTTGGCCGTACCGCCAACTCTACTTGCTACAACCAAAAACCAACTGTAACCGTAGGCACCAAAATCAAAAAGGGCGATCTCTTGATCGATGGGCCAGCCTCCGATGGTGGAGAGCTCTCACTAGGTCGTAACCTAGTTATTGCTTATGCATCATTTATGGGCTTGGGCTACGAAGACGCCATCATTATCTCTGATCGTCTCGTCAAAGAAGATGTCTTAACTAGTATCCATATCAACGAATATGCCGCCGATATTATGGATACCAAACTAGGTGCCGAAGAATTGACCCGCGACATCCCTAACGTCTCCGAGAACGACCTGCGCAACTTGGGTGATGATGGCATCGTCTTTGTCGGGGCAGAAGTGACCGCCAACGATATCCTAGTCGGCAAGATCGCTCCCAAAGGCGAAACCGAGTTGACCGCCGAGGAACGCCTGCTACGCGCCATCTTTGGTGAAAAAGCCCGTGAAGTTAGAGATACATCTTTGCGCATGAGCAATGGTGAGTCCGGTACCGTCATTGAGGTCGCAACTCTGGACCGTGAAGAAGGTGACGAACTAGATCCAGGAGTCTTAAAGACAGTCACCGTCAAAGTAGCCCAAATCCGCAAAGTAACTGTCGGTGACAAACTCGCTGGTCGTCATGGTAACAAAGGTGTCATCTCTCGTATTATCCCGACTGCCGATATGCCATATCTTGCCGACGGCACCCCAATTGACATCATTATCTCGCCTCTTTCTGTCTTGGCCCGTATGAACTTGGGTCAGCTTCTAGAAGCCCACTTGGGACTTGCCGCCAGCAAACTCGGCTACAAAGTAGCTCTCCCTGTTTTTGAACCACTTGACGAATCGGTGATTGAGGAACAGCTCAAAAAAGCCGGCTTACCAATCAATGGCAAGTCTATGCTCTACGACGGTCGCACTGGGCTCGCTTTTGACAACGAAACCACCGTTGGTATCGGCTATATTCTCAAACTCATTCACATGGTCGAAGACAAAACTCACGCTCGCTCAACTGGTCCTTACTCTCTCGTGACTCAACAGCCTTTGGGTGGTAAAGCACAAATGGGTGGACAGCGTCTAGGAGAAATGGAAGTTTGGGCCCTCGAAGCTCATCGCGTCGCTCATGTTCTACAAGAAATGTTGACCATCAAATCTGATGATCTAGTCGGTCGTGCCAAAGCTTTTGAAGCTATTGTCAAAGGCACTCCGATCCCCGAATCCACGGTTCCTGAGTCATTCAAAGTCTTGCTCAAAGAACTCAACTCACTAGGTCTAGATGTCATCCCCGTTGACCCCAAAGAAGTTTTGGTCGCTGATGAAGCAAGTGAAGAAATCGAAAAAGATAAAGCTATCTTAGCCGATGATTCAGCCACAACCCCCACGATAGTTGCCCCAGCTACTCCCGCCGATCTTGACGATGTAGAAGAACCATCAGACGAAGAGCTCAAACAAGCCGAAGGGGAGGTATAACACATGTCAAAAAATATCCTAGACTTTAAAGGTCTTAAAATCTCTCTCGCTTCACCCGACACCATCCGCTCTTGGTCATTTGGCGAAGTTACCAAACCAGAAACCATCAACTATCGCACTCTCAAACCAGAGAAAGATGGTCTGTTTTGTGAGCGTATTTTTGGACCAACCAAAGACTACGAATGTTACTGTGGCAAATACAAAAGAATTCGCTATCGTGGGATCGTCTGTGACAAATGTGGCGTCGAAGTCACTCAGGCTAGAGTACGTCGTGAGCGTATGGGTCACATCACTCTTGCCACTCCCGTTGCTCATATCTGGTACTTCAAAGGTGCCCCATCCAAGCTTTCTCTCCTCCTTAATGTCGCCCCCAAGGCTCTTTCGGCTGTTGTTTACTTTGCCAAATACTTGGTTCTTTCAGTCGACAAAGACGAAAAAGCTAAAATTGTCGAATCGTTAAACACTCGCCATGCTGAAGCCCTCACGACTCTTGAAGAAAAAATCAAACTAGAGATGGAAAAAGTCAAATCTAGCTTAGGCGACAAACCTACGCAGCGCCAAGTAAACACCGCCAAAAAAACCATCGAAACTCTCCGTGAGAGTCTCGTCTTAGACAAAGACTCGCTCAGTGAAATCTACAAAACCGTGATTGCTATGGCCAAACGCATCGTCCCAGGTACCGTGATGGCAGAAGATGAATATCTCAAACTCGAAGAATACGAGGCCATATCTCATCTCAAAGTTGGCATGGGCGCTGAAGCCATCCTGGAATATCTCCAAACCATCGACATCCAAAAACTCTCCAAGGAAATCCGCCTCGAACTCAAAGAAGAGGGTGCCGCCAGCGTCCGTCGCACCAAACTCTCCAAACGCCTCAAGGTCGTCAATGGTCTCAAAAATGCGGGTTTGAGTCCCACTTGGATGGTCCTCAAAATCCTTCCAGTCTTGCCTCCAGAGCTTCGTCCTATGGTTCAACTCTCAGGTGGCAGATTTGCTTCCTCAGATCTAAATGATCTGTATCGCCGCGTCATCAATCGTAACAATCGTCTCAAACACTTGATTGATCTAGGGGCACCAGAGATCATCTTGCGCAACGAAAAGCGCATGCTCCAAGAAGCCGTTGATTCACTCATCGATGCTTCCCAAGCTAAAACCACCAGGCGCAGAGTAGTCAAACCTCTTCGTTCACTCTCTGATATGCTGTCGGGTAAGCAAGGACGTTTCCGTCAAAACCTACTTGGTAAACGTGTCGACTACTCAGGCCGCTCTGTGATCGTAGTTGGTCCAGAACTCAAACTCTCAGAGTGTGGTATCCCCAAAGATATGGCCCTAGAGATGTTTAAACCCTATGTTTTGCGCGAGCTTATCGCCGAGGGAACTGCCCCCAATGTCAAATCTGCCAAACACGCGATCGAGCGCAAAGATCCACTCGTCTTTGATATCTTAGAGCGCATCACTAAAGATCACCCCGTACTTCTCAACCGTGCCCCAACTCTCCACAAACTCGGTATCCAAGCCTTCTACCCCGTGCTTATCGAAGGCAATGCCATCCAGTTGCACCCTTGTGTCTGTGCCGGCTACAACGCCGACTTTGATGGTGACCAAATGGCTATCCACGTCCCGCTCTCAGAAACCGCCATTGAAGATGCGCGCTCCAAGATGATGGCCAAAAATAACTTGCTCAAGCCAGCCAACGGTAGTCCTATCACCGTGCCAAACAAAGAAATGGCTCTAGGCTGCTATTACCTAACTAGCTTCAATCCAGATTTCAAATTGGGGGAAGATATCTACGGCGACGCCCAGCAAGCCTACGCTGCCGAGTCTGCCGGTGCCATTAACCAGCGCCAGCCTATCTCCGTCCGTGTTGACGGCAAGATTATCGTCACTTCTGTAGGTCGCTTGATCTTCAACGAAGCCTTACCAGCTGAGCTCCGCTTCATCAATGAGAGCATCAACGCCAAGAAGATCACCGATATCATCCGCGAAGCTATCCGCTTATTTGACAATGATCTCGTAGCGGGGCTTGTTGACAAAATCAAATCCATTGGTTTTAAATACTTGACTACTTCAGGTCTCTCCGTGGCTGTGGCCGACAATATCATGATCAAGGAAAAAGCCGGGATGATCAAAGAAGCCGACGTCAGAGTCAATGAAATCTTAGACACCTTCAATCAAGGTTTGATCACGCAAGATGAGAAGCGTCGTCTCTCATTTGAAGTCTGGATGGAAACAACCGAGGCTATCGCTACCGCTACCTGGGAAAAGTTCAACGAGCGTAATGCCGTCAAAATCATTATTGACTCTGGTGGTACACGTGCTAGTCGCGATCAGGTCAAACAACTTAGTGCTATGCGTGGACTAGTCGTTGATCCACTCGGTAAAATCGTCGAGATGCCTACCAAGAGTAACTTCCGCGAAGGTCTTTCTATCTTTGAATACGTGACCTCATCTCGTGGGTCTCGCAAAGGTTTGACCGACTCAGCTCTCAAAACTGCCGATGCCGGATATCTCACTAGACGCTTAGTCGATGTCTCTCATACCTCAATCATCCGCGAGGACGACTGTGGCAGTACTGAGTACTTAGAGATTCCTACGACTGGTATTCGTGGTAAACACTTTGTCAAACGTGTCTTAGGGCGCGTCATCGGCAAAACCATCAAAGATCCCAAATCAAAAAAGGTGATCATCAAAAAAGGTGAGATCATCGACGACGAAATTGCCGAAAAACTCTTCGCTTCAGGGATTGAAAGTATCGAGATTCGCTCACCCTTGACCTGCAAAGCTCGTTACGGTCTCTGCGCTACGTGTTATGGATGGGACTTTGGGACTCGCAAACTTGTTGAACTAGGTAGTCCTGTCGGCGTCATCGCCGCCCAGTCCATTGGTGAGCCTGGTACTCAGCTTACTATGCGTGTCAAACATGCCGGAGGTATCGTCGGACTCGACGTGACCCAAGGATTGCCACGTGTGGAGGAGCTCTTTGAAGCTCGCAATCCCAAGATCGCCTCACCATTGGCTGGTATCGCGGGCAAAGTTACTGTCGAGGAAGTAGCTGATGGCAACAAAGTTACGATTACTTCGACCTCCAACCCAGATGTCAAAGAAGAGCATTTTGTGCCAGCCACTCTCTCTTTAGCCGTCAAAGACAAAGATTTAATCGCGGCAGGTTTCCCTCTAGCTAGTGGTCCTCAAAATATCCAAGAAGTCCTGCGTATCCGCGGCATCCGTGACGCTCAGAATTACTTGATCCAAGAGATCCAAGCAGTTTACGAATCCCAAGGTATCCCGATTTCCGACAAGCACTTTGAAGTGGTTGTGCGCGAAATGACCAGCAAAGTCAAGATCGAAGATGCCGGCGACACAAGTCTTATCGGTGGAGAGATCATGGATCGCTTTGCCTTTGATACTGGCAACGATGCTACTCTCGCCGAAGGGGGCGAACCTGCCACAGCCGTTTCTGTCATGCTCGGCGTGACTCGCGCTGCTCTTCATACTCACTCTTGGCTTTCGGCCGCTTCATTTGAACAAACAACCAATGTCTTGTCCGAAGCTGCCTTAGAAGGCAAGGAAGATCCATTGTTTGGTCTCAAAGAAAATGTCATCATCGGGCGTCTTATTCCTACGAGCCCTGTGAGGGCTGTGATACAATAGCAAACACTTATGCCAACAGTCAATCAACTAGTCCGTTTCGGACGCAAAGACAAAGCCAAAAAGAAAAAGGGGAGTGCTCTACGTCGTGGTTTTAATGCCACCAAACGTAAATCTGTTGAGTATGCTTCTCCGCAAAAACGTGGTGTCTGTGTCATCGTCAAAACCATGACTCCAAAAAAACCAAACTCAGCTCTACGTAAAGTAGCACGTGTTAGACTAAGTAACAAACAAGAAGTCACCGCTTATATCATGGGTGAAGGTCACAACTTGGCCGAGCACTCAGTCGTCTTGGTCCGCGGTGGTCGTGTCAAAGATTTGCCAGGTGTCAAATATCACATCGTTCGCGGCAAATACGATACCGCTGGTGTAGAAAAACGTATGACCAGTCGTTCCAAATACGGTACAAAGAGGCCAAAGAAATAATATGCGCGCTAAATCAGCTAAACTAAAAAAAGTCGAAGGTGATGTTAAATACAACTCACTCGAAGTAGCCAAACTCATCAACCGCTCTATGCAAGACGGCAAAAAAGTCGTCGCCGAAAAACAAATTTATAAGTGTATGGATATCATCGGGGAGAAGACCGGTGCCAAACCACTCGATGTTTTGCTTACCGCCCTTGGTAATATCAAACCCAAAACCGAAGTTCGCTCTCGTCGTATTGGTGGCACCGCTTATCAAGTGCCTATGCCAGTTTCACCTCGCCGTCAGTTCTCTATGTCTATCCGCTGGCTAGTCGAGTTTGCCAACAAGCGTAGCAACTCTGAGTATCACACCTACGGTGAGAAACTCGCCGCTGAGATCATGGATGCCTACAACAACCAAGGTGCTGCCATCAAGAAACGCGACGATGTCCATCGTATGGCAGATGCCAACAAAGCCTTTAGTCATTTTAGATGGTAAATATCCAGCCTACTCGTCAATCCATTCGTCTAAGAGATTTTGATTATTCATCTCCCAATTGGTATTACGTCACAATTTGCACTCAAAATCGAGAAAAGGCATTGGGTAAGGTGGTAGGTGATCGTGCATATTTATCCCCTTATGGTCGAATTGCCGACTCTTTACACGATGGTTGAATTGGATGAATATGTTGTCATGCCAAACCATATTCATGGAATAATTGGGATTAAGACGACCGTAAAGGTCGCCCCTACATTGGGACAAATAATTGGTGTCTACAAATCAAAGGTATTACATGAATGTTTGGAATTGGCAAAAATAAAAGAAAATATTTTAGGGAAATTGTGGCAACGCAATTATTATGAACATATCGTCAGAGATGATAATGATTTAATCAGAATCCGTGAATATATTCGTCATAATCCAATCAATTGGACCAGAGACAAATTGTTTTCGTAGGGCGACCGTAAAGATCGCCCGTGTGATTTATATTTCCCATATCACCATGTTTCGTAGGGGCGACCTTTACGGTCGCCCGTGTGATTAAATAATCCGCATTTGTAATTTATGCGTTATGTAGGGGCGACCTTTACGGTCGCCCGTATGGTCATTGTTTCAATTTCTCCATCAGGATTGCATAAAAACGTAAATTATGGATTGTGGCCAGGCGGAGTACTCGCGAGTCGTGCGCTCTCCACATCATGGCAAACTCAGCTCGAGTAATCGTTGTGCACAGCTCACAGTCACAGGCACTACTCACGGGTATCTTTTCCTCAAGGTGTTTTGCCTGTCTCGGATTATAATATGTATAGAAATTTTCTTTTTGTACATCAATCCGATCTATCGATAGATCGGAATATATATACAGCCGACCGTGACGAGCGTCGCGAGTAGGTAGGACGCAATCAAATATTTGATAACCGAGTTTTGTGCATTTGACGATATCATCCGGTTTCCCGATCCCCAACCCATACAATAATGTAGGGGCGGACCCCCGTGTCCGCCCGTTTACTTCCCGTGCGATTAATTCCGCGGTTACGATATCAAATTTACCATCTTTCATGGGCCATCCACCATAACCATATCCATCGAACCCAATCTCCGTCAATTCCTTGATACTTCTCATCCGCAAGTCATCAAAATACGCACCTTGCACCACGCCAATTAAGTAGGGGCGGACCTCCGTGTCCGCCCGTGTAGCCCATATTCGATCAAATTCCTCCCTACATCTCTTTGCCCACAAAGTCGTCCGTCTTACGCTATCCTCGGCTTCTTTGTATGTTGCATCGGGCGGGGTAAAATCATCGAGGACCACCATGAGATCAGTTCGCATCGCCATTTGATACTTGATAGAATCCTCAGGACTAAAGTGATGGGCTACTCCATCGATAGTGAATGTCACACCCTCATCAGTCACTGGATTAATCCCATCACCTCGAAGATCCTGAGCGTAGTCGAAGGATTTTTTAGCAATTGACATCACCTGGAATCCTCCAGAATCCGAAATCATGGCCTGATCCCATCCCAAATATTCTCTGATTCCATCTGCTTCAACTGTTTTTTCTGTCCCAACTAACCTCAGTAAATGAAAAGTATTAACCAGTATTCCCGGCAGTCCCACTTTTTTTACATCATCAAATGAAAGTTGTCTGACTTCCCCCCGTGTCGCATCCGGGAAGAACAGGGGATATTCTAGTGTCGTCCCATCCAATTTTCTAAATTTATCTTGCATACTTGCGATTATACCTTGCCTATATTCATATCTATTTCATTCCGTTGAATCGATAGATCGGAATATCGCGTACGCAAAGGGTGGGTTCAAATTGAACACCCCCTTCCAATCAAAACTGCAGGCGGAGTACAAAATATTGTTTGCGCCAATACCGAAGGCGTCTTTCGCATTATTCAATCTATCCCATCCCCCAAAGCCGAGCCATTCAAGCGTTGGCTAGCCAAAGTGGGATATGAGCGGGTGCAAGAAATCGAAGACCCCGAGCTCGCCACAAAAAGAACTAGAGCTCTCTACAAAGCCAAGGGATATCCCGACAGTTGGATCGAGAAACGCATGCGCGGGATCATGATCCGCGAAGAACTTACTCAGGAATGGAAAGATCGTGGCGCCAAAGCAGGACGTGAATACGAAATCTTGACCGCCGAAATTAGTAAAGCTACCTTTGGTATCACTCCAAGCGAGTACAAGAAGATCAAATCACTTAAACATCAAAACCTCCGTGACCACATGGACGATCTCGAACTCATCTTCACCATGCTTGGCGAGCGCGCAACCACCGAAATCCATAGAACCGAAGACTCCAAAGGCTATCCCAAACTCAAATCCGACGCGGTGGCTGGTGGCAAGATCGCAGGCGACGCCCGCACCGCTCTCGAAACTCGCCTCAAGAAAAGCATCGTCACCAAACAAAACTTTCTCCCCAAGAAAAAATAACGTCATCTCGCCATCCCATGGGGTCGGATTATCGTCCTCAGACCTTCTCAAACTCACTCGACTAGGGTACAATACACCCTGCCTCGCCGAATAGGCGGGTTGCCTCATTCGTTTGAGTAATTATTTATTCATTCAAGTTCCCTTTGTTTGGAATTTGTAATTTAATTATTGGAATTTAAAAGTATATGGCTATCGTCAAAACTCAAGATCGTGAACTAGCAATGGACAAGATCCGCAATATCGGCATCATCGCCCACATCGACGCTGGCAAAACCACTACTTCAGAGCGCATCCTCTTCTACACCGGCAAGTCCTACAAAATCGGTGACATCGACGAAGGCAACACCCAGATGGACTGGATGGAGCAAGAGAAAGAGCGTGGCATCACGATCGTCTCAGCGGCCACCACCACTTTCTGGACCCCCAAACTCCCCAAATCACTCTTTACCGACCAACATCGTATCAACCTCATCGATACTCCAGGACACGTCGACTTTACCGCCGAAGTAGAGCGCTCACTACGCGTGCTTGATGGTGGAGTCACCGTTCTCGACGCCGAAGAGGGTGTGCAGTCACAGTCCGAGACTGTCTGGCGCCAAGCCGACAAATACAAAGTCCCTCGTATCTGTTTCGTCAACAAGATGGACAAGATGGGAGCCGACTTCAAACACACTCTCCAGGATGTCGAAGAAAAGTTGGGGGCGCATACTGCCATCGTCACCTACCCAATCGGCGCCGAAAATGCCTTCAAGGGTGTCATCATGTTGCTTGAAGAGCAATCAGTCATCTGGGCAGGGGATGAGACCGGTGCCAAGTACGAAGTAGGGGAGATCCCCCAAGGGATGGTCGAAGAAGTCGCCAAAGAACGTGCCAAGCTTATCGAACAAATCTGTGAAACCGACGACGTACTACTTGAGAAATATCTAAATGGTGAAACACCCACTCTCGTTGAACTCAAGCAAGCGCTCCGCGCCGCTACCATTGCTTACAAACTAGTCCCCATGTACTGCGGAACTAGTCTGCGCAACAAAGGCGTCCAACCACTCCTCGATGGTATTGTCGATTACCTACCCTCCCCCCTCGACGTTCCCCCCGCCGAAGGCAAAGTCCCAGGAACCGATGAGGTAGCTATCCGCCGTCCAGACGTCAAAGAGCCCTTTGCCGGCCTCTCCTTCAAGATCCAAGCGGATCCCCATATTGGTAAACTCACCTATCTACGTATCTACTCCGGCAGAATCACTAGTGGCTCCTATATCTACAACGCCACTCGCGACAAGACCGAGCGAGTGGGACGCCTTGTACTTATGCACGCCAATGACCGCGAGGAAGTACCTTTTGCTGAGGCTGGTGAGATCGTGGGTGTGGTAGGTATGAAAGATACCAGAACAGGTGATACCCTCTGTGTCCCAGAGCATCCGATTATCCTCGAAGGTATTACTTTTGCCGAGCCAGTTATTTCTCTCTCCATCGAGCCCAAAACCAAAGCCGATCAAGAAAAAATGGGTATGGCTCTCGCTCGCCTCGCCGAAGAAGATCCGACCTTCAAGATCCACACCAACCAAGAAACTGGTCAGACCTTGATTGCTGGGATGGGTGAACTCCATCTAGAGATCATTATTGATCGAATGAAGCGCGAGTTCAATGTTGATGCCAATGTGGGTAACCCTCAGGTAGCCTATCGTGAGACCATCACCAAAGATGCCCAAGCCGAAGGAAAATACATCAAACAATCAGGTGGTCGTGGTCAATATGGCCACTGTTACTTGCGTATCAAACCTCTAGGTCGCGGTGAGGGAGTCACTTTTGTCAACGCGATCGTGGGTGGCGTCATCCCCAAGGAGTTTATCGCTCCTGTCGAAAAAGGTGTCAGAGAAGCCCTCGAGAACGGTATTATTGCCGGATTCAACTTAGTTGATATCGAAGTCACCCTCTATGATGGGTCCTTCCACGATGTTGACTCTAGTGAGGTAGCCTTCAAGATCGCCGGCAGTATGGCTATCCAATCTGCTGTCCGCCAAGCGAGTCCCATCATTCTTGAGCCTATCATGAAACTCGAGATCACTACCCCCGAAGAATTCATGGGAGATGTGATCGGCGATATCTCAAGCAAGCGTGGCCAAGTCTTGGGGACTAGTCAGCGTGGCAACGTCCGTGTGATCAACGCGATTGTTCCCTTGTCTGAGCTGTCCCGCTATGTTACAATACTCAGGAGCATGACTCAGGGTCGAGCTAGTTCGTACATGGAAATGAGCCATTACGATCCCGTCCCCAGTAATATTGCTGACAAAATTATTAATAAGGAAAACAAATAAGGAGACAATCATATGGCAGACGCCGCAAAATATGTTCGCAACAAACCACACATCAATATAGGAACAATCGGCCACGTCGATCACGGTAAAACTACCCTGACCGCTGCTATTACTACCGTTTTAGCCAAAAAAGGTCTCGCCATTGCCAAGTCCTACGCCGATATTGACTCTGCTCCCGAAGAGCGTCAGCGCGGCGTCACCATCAACCTCTCACACCAAGAATACGAAACCGAGAAGCGTCACTACGCTCACATCGATGCTCCAGGCCATGCAGACTACATCAAAAACATGATTACTGGTGCTGCTCAGATGGATGGTGCTATCCTCGTTGTAGCCGCTACCGATGGTCCTATGCCTCAGACTCGTGAGCACATCTTATTGGCTCACCAAGTCAACGTTCCCAAGCTCGTTGTCGCTCTCAATAAATGTGATATGGTCGACGACGAAGAACTTCTCGATCTAGTCGAGATGGAAATCCGCGAGCTTTTGACCAAGTATCACTACCCAGGCGACGAAATCCCCATCATTCGTGTCTCAGCCCTCAAGGCTTTGGAAGGCGACGAAAAATGGCAAGCCAAAGTCCAAGAGCTCATGGATAAAGTTGACGAATATATCCCAACTCCAGAGCGTCCTCTAGACAAACCATTCCTCATGCCAGTTGAAGATGTCTTCTCGATCAAGGGTCGTGGCACAGTAGCCACTGGCAAAATTGATCGCGGTGTCTGCAAAGTTGGTGAAGAAATGGAAGTTATCGGCATGGGTAAAGACAAAAAGACTGTCATTACCGGTGTTGAGATGTTCCGCAAACAACTCGACCAAGGTCAGGCTGGTGACGACGTCGGACTCCTCCTTCGTGGTATCGAAAAAGACGATGTCGAACGCGGTCAAGTGATCGCCAAACCAGGTAGTATCAAACCTCACACCGACTTTGAAGCTGAGGTTTACGTCTTAACCAAAGAAGAGGGTGGTCGTCATACTCCTTTCTTCGCCGGCTACAAACCTCAGTTCTACCTCCGTACAACCGATGTGACTGGTGACATCAAGCTCCCAGAAGGAGTCGAGATGGTTATGCCTGGCGACAACGCCAAGATGACTGTTCACCTCATCGTTCCAGTTGCTATGGAAGAAGGACTCAACTTCGCTATCCGCGAAGGTGGCAAGACAGTAGGTGCTGGGGTAATTACCAAGATTTTAGCGGACGTCAAAACCGAAGCTAAAAAATAAAGAAGGCAATATTTAGCTCATGAGTTTCCCTCATAGAGCATAAGTGCGACCCACCACGGTGGGTCGCACTTATAAATAAATAAGGAAATATATGGTAGCCAATAGAATCAGAGTCAAACTCAAATCATTTGATCACCGCGTCATCGACGAAGCGGCCCAAAAGATCGTCGACACCGCAATTGCTACAGGCGCCAGTATCATTGGTCCAGTTCCCTTACCTACCCGTCGCAAACTCATGGTAGTTTTGACGTCTCCTCATGCCGATAAGAATGCCCGTGAACACTTCCAAATCTTGACTCACAAACGTTTAATCGATATCGAAAAGCCAACTGGCAAGACTATTGATGCACTCATGCACCTAGAATTACCCGCAGGAGTTGGTATTGAAGTCAAGATGTAAGGATTTTATGAAAATTATCTACGGAAAAAAAATCGAAATGGGAGAAGCTTATCTAGGTAACACTAGATTTGGCGTGACCAAGATTGCCCTCTATCCTATGACCGTTTCCCAGCTCAAGACAGAGGACAAAGATGGTTACTCATCTATGCAGGTCGGCTTTAGCCAACCCAAAAAGCATACTCGTCGCAAAGTTGGTAAGAATCGCGAAATCACTCTGATTGAAGGCTTGCAAGTAGGCACAGTTATTGCCCCAAAAGATGTTCTTGGCGTTGGCTCTATCTGCAATATCCAAGGTACCTCCAAAGGCAAGGGTTTTGCCGGCGTTGTCAAACGTTACAATTTTGCTGGTGGTCCTCGTACTCATGGTCAATCAGATCGTCTTCGTGCTCCAGGGAGTATTGGTCAAGGTACTACTCCTGGGCGTGTCCACAAAGGTAAGAAAATGCCTGGTCGCATGGGTGGAGATACCGTCACAGTTAAGCAATCTTCCGTCGTTCTCTTTGATGACTCAACCAACACGATTTGGGTTACCGGTCCTGTGCCAGGCAGTCGCAACTCCCTAGTTAAACTGACCGTCATGGATCAAAAAGATCTCGGAGTTTTATCCTACATTACAGGTGGTTTCCCTGTTCGTGTAGGGGCGAAAGATCTTTCGCCCGAAACAATAGGAGAAAAAGCATAATATGAACATTCCAGTCTACGACACTAGTGGCAAAGCCCTCGCTTCTTGGACACTCAAAGACAACGTCTTTGGTGCCTCAAACACCGCAATTCTTGCTCAAGCCATCCGTATTTATACCAGTAATGCTCATCAAAAAACCCACAAAGTCAAAACTCGTGGTGAAGTGACCGGCTCAAGCCGCAAAATCTATCGCCAAAAAGGTACGGGTAACGCTCGCCACGGCGCCAAGTATGCCCCAATCTTTGTCGGCGGCGGTATTGCTCATGGTCCAAATGGTGTCCGTCCAGAGAATATGGTGCTCCCCAAAGCTATGCGTCGCTCTGCCCTCGCTGCTGCTATGCAAAGCAAACTTGCCGAAGGCTCTATTTCTGGTCTATCTGGTGTCAAAGCCTTCTCAGGTAAGACTGCAGGGGCCGTCAAACTCCTCTCTACTCTCGCTTCTCACCCCAAAAACTCCGTGCTTATCGTGACGGCCGACAAAGCTCCTGAGCTCTACCTCTCGATAGGCAACCTTCAAGGTGTTCAAATGAAGCGCGCAAGCATCGTCAATGCGCTTGATTTAGTCACTTCCAAACACCTACTCATCACCAAAAAAGCATTAGATACCATTACACAGAGAGCTATATGATCTTAATTAAACCAGTCATCACCGAAAAGTCCATGCGCTCAGCCGCTTCTGGGATCTATACTTTCAAAGTCACACTTGACTCTACCAAGTCGTCTGTTAAGCAAGCAGTTGAGTCTATGTTCAAAGTCAAAGTGGTGAGTCTCAACATCCTTCGTCGCCATGTCAGTGCCAAATCAACTGGTTCCAAGCGCTTGACTGGCAATCCCTCCCAAACCAAATTTGCCTCACTACACTTAACCAAAGGTCAAAGTATCGACTTATTTGATGTTAAAGATCCCGCAGAGGCGGGACAAGGAAAATAATATGCTAAAACCCAAAAATCCAACCAGCGCAGGCGTTCGCCACCAGGTCAATGTTGAGCGCGGACTAACCACTTCTTCACCAGAAAAATCTTTGACTTCTGCTCACAAGAAAATCACTGGTCGCAACGCTCATGG
>Ga0100397_1000548_pt1 | contig 21984 bp, 21 predicted proteins | sample CryGeymeta201521_FD_81550 | JGI IMG/M metagenome (GOLD analysis project Ga0100397, IMG submission 81550) | Groundwater microbial communities from Crystal Geyser aquifers in Utah, USA - Crystal Geyser metaG 2015-21 | ecosystem: Environmental > Aquatic > Deep subsurface > Groundwater | place: USA... | reverse complement strand
TTTCTTTTTCCCACAACTCCGCCATTTTTGACTCAAATTCACTTGGATTATATTTTATATCGTCGTCCATATGTATTGTCATTCCGGACCCCGATCCGGAATCTATATAATAATTCCTTTCTGGATCCCGTGTCGGAGCACGGGATGACAGTCAAATATCCCTCATGTAAACTTCTTCAGCAAATTATACACCGTTTGTTTCTTTTTTTCCGTAACTGTTACTTCTATAGCTCCTTTTCCACTTTGCCCATACCAAACATGCCATTTAAGAGGTGAAAAAAGAATAGCAACGAGAGTAAGAAGATCCTCCTCACCTTGAATTAATAGCTGCTTTATGGCCCTAGTATGCCCTGATGTAAATATGGTATATAAGGCATTAACTGCTTCTTTTTGTATTGTCCCTTTTTTATTTGGAGCGTTAGAATAATCCTTTTCTAATATTGAGTCAATGAACTCTTTGTTTAGGGCTTTTCTTTGGGTTATACCATCAATTATGGAAATAGAGGGGCATAGGCCTATTTTTTTTAGGTTATATGTTATGATATCCCCCACCGCGATATGACTCATATAGCCTTGATTATTGACACTATCCTTCATATTTTTTACTTGAGACTCCAATAATGTACTAAATGAGGGAACTACGCGGCCCAGCGGTTTCCTTAATACCCCCCTAAGGGATTCTGGCATATAATGTATATCTTTGCCAATAAGATACTTATAATAACTCGTCCCTTCTCTACTAATAAGGCCCTGACGTATACGTTCTGAGGAAATCTTGTCCCCATCATCGTCAAGTGCAAACGGGACCATACCTATGAAAAGGGGCTTCATACCAATCTTCGTCCGCTCTCTATTAATCTTCTCAGCTCCCGGAAGCGTCTCTTTTGTCACATAAATAGCATCAATTGTTGTGTCTGTGAGCGTAGAGCCATAGATGTCTTTTAATTTGATAATCGAAACGGCTTTCCTATTTTGAACTGCTATGCCAAGAACACTCTTTTTCCTAACGGGGTACGTTTCAATCGAGTTATAATAGCGTTTAGGCCTCACAAAAGCCATACTGGTAATACCTATGGATATTTTTTTTCCATCCTTAAAGCAAGCTTCGAGTAGTTTTTTATGTCCTTTATGGAGATGGTCGAATGTTCCCCCACAGACAATATGATGAAACTTCATAGAAGATATGTTAACAGATTATGTAAATTACAAATGACAAATCACCAATTACAAATAAATCACAAAATTTAAATTACAAATTTGTATTAAGTTTTGATATTTGTAATTAGTAATTGATTTGTTATTTGACATTTGTAATTTGTCATTATTCTCACACTTGGGTATACTCAATGATATGATTCAGTTTATTCATCCCCACATACGTATAGGAATCGTCATGGTAACAGCGTTTCTTATCAGCGGATTATTAATGAATTATTCAGTTGGAGAAACAGAGACACTTGCTCCTTCAATTCAGGTTCAAAGCATTGTGGGTGATTTTTCTCAGTCGTTATCAAATTCCGGATCTTCCATTCTTTCTTCATTGCAGTCCTTCAGACTTCCCAATCTTATATCTATTTCTCCCCAAGAGCTGAAAGTGAGTCCTCTCCCTGCACAGGAGCCGACCCCATTAGAATGGGCTACAGCCCCCCCCGAAGAACCGGGAGTTCCCACCTCCACCCCCGCATATTTTCCAACAAAATCCCCACTTCCTTCATCTCGTCCATCGATTCGGCCAACAGTCATCGGACAGCGACCAACACAACCTCCATTACCAACATCTTCTCCAAAGCCAACAAAAACCCCTAAACCAACCAAGATTCCCAAGCCTACCGCGATAGTCTATCCACTCATCACTTCGAACGTCCGTCCTGGGTCTAGTCTTGAGGAAATCATGAGAGATGTTGAAAAACGCGCATGTGTTCCCTATAAATTTCTTATGGCTATCCGGACTAGAGAAGGAGGAAATAAGTTTAACAATATGAGTGCTTCAACTACTAAAATGTATAATACGCTCAACTGGTGGAATACAACCAATCTTACCACCGTTTGCGATGGCCTGGCCTATTCTGCTCAAACCGGATTGGTTCCGTCGGACAGTACTGGTGCAGGCCAACGGTGTGAAATGGCGATTGGAGACCAAACATATGACCAAAAAATAATGGGAATTATGCAAATATCTGAAGAAGAACAGTCTAAAGCTTTAAAATATACGGTAAAAACTATTCCGGGTAAAATTGACAGACGGGTACTTTTTGATAACATATTAATATTTGGGATCATCTCAAAAAATCGAGCTGGCAAATTTCCACAACCTAGTTGTACGAACTGGCCTCAGGAGACCGTTATGGAAGTTGCCCGCATACATGCTTCAGGAAGTACAGGATCCTGCGAATATTACTATTCACAAAATGGGGCAAGTGGAAACTATTGTAAAGAAATTTGGGACTTATATAAGTCCTTCAAATAAATTATCTCGTCACCTGATAGCTCCTCACAGTTTCCAGTAGTTTTTTCTTTCTCTTGGAAAAAGCGTGTTGATTTAGGTTTAATTCCGGAATTTCTTTTGTTTCCAAAACAAGTTTTTCCAATACATGCAAATATTTTTCTAAATGATACTGTTTAATCAAATCTGATAAGTATTTAAAATCAAAGTCTTCAAGTAGAACTAAGCTAATAATATCTATAAGATCTTTTTGTCCTTTGACGCTTGCTCTCCTATCTTGATAAGCTTTTAATTTTGTTATTAATAGCATTTCTTTTTCCAACATATCAAAACCATTTACTATGGTCGTTTTTTTGATCATTTTTTCAACCGGTAATCCTAAATCCGAATAAAAAGGCAGATAAATATCAATGTCGATTTCCTCAATCTTTATCTGGTATTTTTTTAATCTTTCATTTTTTTCAATTGTAAATTCTTTTTTGAACTGTTCTAACTGGGAGAAATCAACAATCATATCAATGTCCTTTGACTTTAATGAATTGGTATAAAAATAGACAGCCCACCCCCCGATCAAAGTAAACTTAAACCGTTTTTTTAGCTCGGTTAAAATAGAAAGGCTTTTGTCCGTCAAAAACTGTTGATAAAACATATTTATCATTCAACATTCCTTCTAATTTCTAATAAAGTTGATTCTTGAAAATCCTTTGAATACCATTCCGGCAGATTCCAAAGATCGACAAAAAGCTGGGCTAATCCAATTTTTATAAATTTCAGTAAATAAGGATCGGATTGTAAGATATAAATATTTGGTGGACGTTTGTTTTTTGGAAATCTTTTAATAACTTTCTCAGCATTATTTGAATAAAAATAAACATGATCATAATCAGCCGGCGTTTTGTTTAATAAATAACGAAAGGCGGTATATCCTGTGGGGATAACCGAAAATGGCATTAATCCTTCTCTGTCATAGACGGATAAAGGACTAAAAGTCGAATATATAATATCTTTTTTTAGGTTTCTTCGAGTCGCCCAAAAAAATAGTAACCTTTCCCAATCAACCACTTTTGACGAGGTCTTATTAATTTTGACAATGTTCAAATCACGCAAAGGAATTAGCGCATGATTAACGACGCTCGTTGAAAGAGAATATTTCTTTGCTAATTCAGTAATGGTGAAATCTGGATTTTTTTTCTCAATCACTCGATCAAGAAGTTCTCTCCAGACATATTCTATCTTAAGCATTTTCTATATATACTAATAACCATCACGGTCTTTTTCTATAATAGTAGAAAATTATTTGTCTGTCAACCGTATTTCCACTTGCAAAGAAGAAGAAGAATTATAATACCGACAATGACACTTCTGGAGAGTGGGGCTAAACCAAAAACAGGGATCTCGGAATATCTTAAGACACTTGTCGTTGAGTTTTCTTGTGTGTGGGGTTGTGGCTTTAGAGCAAGAGGGGAAGGAGCACTTGTTACTATAATAGCAACCAGAATCTTATCCACCCATCATTTAAGCTGTGCTGAAAACCCACTGAAAAAAGGAAAAAATACGAATACTACTGGAACAAATCATTGACGCTGTTTAATTTTATTTACCTCGTCGCCTGATAACATATATCTCAATAGCTCTTGACAACAAATAATATGTATATTATTATGTAGTTAATTATGAATACATTATCATATATTCCGGATTTTGTTTCCGTATCAGACTTACAAAGGCGCTACCCAGAGCTATTGAAAGCTCTTAAATTAGGTCAAAAGCCTCTATTGGTTTTGAAAAAGAATGATCTTGAAGCTGTAATCTTGACTCCAGATTTTTATCGAACAATGATGGACAAAGTGCAAGAGTATGAAGAAAAAGATGCTTTACTCTCCCTTGCAAACTACACAAAAGAAAAAAAGTCAAAAAAACTAACAAAAATGAAAACTGCGAAAGAATTATTTGAATAACATGAAAATCATTTCTGTTTTTTATTCTTCTTCGTTCAAAAAATCAGCTAAGAAGTATATCTCGTCTCATAGAAACAAAATTGAAAGAGCAATTGCTCTTTTTATCTCAGACCCATTTAATCCTTCCTTGAAAACCCACAAATTAATGGGCAAATTTGAAAATTATTGGTCTTTTTCGATCGATTATCATTTGAGAGTTCTTTTTGAGTTTATTGACGAAGAAACAGTTGGCTTCATCAATATAGGAACACATGAGATATATAAATAAAAACAACACTCGAATTTACCTCGTCACCTGATAACTCTTCACGGTCTCGAGTAATTTCTTCGCCTCCATATTTTCTTCAAAATGCTTTCTCACTGGTTGCAATAATTGATCGAGATATTTCACGACCGCTATCTTTAGATCTTGAGGATGTATCTCCTTATTGACAAATTTTGTTTCGAGATCCTGAAACGAGTTCAGGATGACATTTCCCCCCCATTTTTCCGGCCGTTCGACTACAAATTCCGTGATATTTAGTCGATCAAAGGATTCAAAAATAATATACTTGCAGTATTCGAGTATTGGATTTTCTTTAATATCGCCTTCCAAACAATACGCTTTATTGATTTTTCTTTTGATATCCTCTGTTGTATCCGTCATGAAAATAGCAGAATCAGGATTTGATTTCGACATCTTATGAGCGATAACACGAGAAATTGCATCATCAGCATTTGTAGAGACGCCCAATTTGGGCGTCTCTACAGGTTTTGATAATCCGCGCAGCATATGATGACTTACGACAACGGGCTTCCAATATCCTAATTGAACACCAACCTCTCTTGCTAACATGTTGACCTTTCTCTGGTCCATTCCCAGTTGGGTAATATTTGCTTTCAGCATGAAAATGTCAGCTACTTGCATACATGAATAAATGATGTGCGCGCCGGTCAATTTCTCAAGCGATTCTTCCCTTCCCATCATTTCAGCCGTCCGTATAAATCGTTTTAGCGCGTTGGACTTGCCCACTTGTAACACCAGTTTCCAATAGTCGGGATTTTTTGCCATATCGGATGCCCACATAAATTCCACTTTCGACAGATCCATTCCTGAGGCACGCCATACTTCGATAAAATACTTTCCCACCGTTTTAATCTTTTCCAAATCCCCTCCCATTTTATTGTTAGCCATAGCATGCCAGTCAGCCACCCACATACGAAACCTCACGCCCGCCTTAATCATCTTGTTTACGTTGATGGCACGCACTAATCCTTGTGCAATATGTATCTGCCCTGAAGGCTCGAACCCATCATATGCAATTAATTCTTCCCCGCTTTCCAGAAGTTTTTTTAACTCTTCTCCCCCAATTATTTCCTCCCCAACTTGACTGATAAGATCCAAACGGTCTTTTATGTCCATATCACTTATTATAGATAAAATTATTAATTAATGAAAATGATTATCAATTTCTTTTAATGCTTGTAATAGTATGAAGTTTTCCTTTCGATTGCGTACCGTTACTCTTACAAAGTTTTTATTTTTAATTCCAACCAACTTATTGAGATTGGTCACTAATATCCCCTTCTCTAATAATTCTTTAAATAGATTTATTTTTTGTGTTGGCTTAAGCAAAATAAAATTAGTTCTCGATTGAGTTGCAAGTTGTATGTTTTTTAGTTTATGTATCTCCGCTTCTAAAAATATTCTTTCCTGAAAAAGTCGTAATCCTCCTTTCATATTCACTTCTCCTGAAAGAAGTGCCTGAAGAAGCTTTTCGACAATAAAAAGGGTTGGTCCTGCTATATTAAAGGGTAATTTTTTATCTTCAATTTGTTTTATTATTGACGGAGCACCAATGGCAAAACCCAATCGCAATCCAGGAAGACCAAATGTTTTAGAGAAACTAGATAAAACAATCAAATTTGGATTTTCCCAAACAAGATGCGATATCTCTTGAATCTCTTTGGTAAAACCATTGAGTACTTTGTCAATAACTATTATTTTCCCGAGTTTAATAACATCAAGTAGTATATGTTGAGGAATATCTATTCCTGTTGGGTTGTTTGGGCTTGCAAGCCAAATCAATTTAACTTGCTTATCTTTTGCTTCTCTAAAAAATCTTTTAATTGTTGTATTATTCCATTCATAACTATTCTTTCTATCTAACGGAATAGTGATAATTTCGGCACCAGAACGCACAGATGACTCTGAAAAGCGAAAAAACGATGGACTCACTGTCAAAGCTCTCTCTTTTGGCTTAATAAAAATCTGGGGAATTATTTCAATTAATTCATCACTTCCTTGTCCAATTGAGATATTTTCTTCTCTCATATGAAGCCAACGGGCTAATAATTGCTTTGTGTGGATGATTTTCTCATCTGGGTAATGAATTACAGTGCTTATATCAATTTTCTGAAACCAATGAGCAATTTTCTCTTTAAACCAGCAATCGCCTTCGGTCAGATCAAACCGTAGGAATTTTTCTGGGTTGCTCACTTGATGAGTGTAATTGCCTATATTGTTTTTCATAGAAAAATGTGAATTATGGGTAACAAAATAGGGACAACAAATAATGCTGGAATCAAATTGATGGGTTTAATCATTTTATTTACCCCAAACATACTCAAACCAATTGTCAATAATAAAATTCCTCCAACGCTTGTTATTTCTGTTACCAATCCAGGAGTGATAAATTGCTTAAATGAACCTGCAAGAATAACTAAAAATGACTGTAATATAAAAACTACTAACGTACTAAATAGCACGCCAGTTCCAAGAGAAGCTGCTAGCGGAATAGCTGTGATACCATCAAGAATAGATTTTATAATTAAAGTTTGATCATTACCTGTAAGACCTGCATTAATTGCCCCAAAAATTGTCATGGGGCCTCCACAAAACATAAGGCAAGCTGTGATAAAAGCTTGACTAAAATTTTTGTCTTTGTTTATAGATGGAAATTTATTTACTAGGATAGTTAATCCTCGATTAAGGCGATTATCTATTTTAAATAGCTCACCTAAACAACCTCCTAATAATAGACTAAAAATGAGTACTGTCATATTTTTTGTTTCTAAACTCATTTTTATTCCCAAAAAAATAACTATTAAGGCTAAAATGCCTATTAACGTTTGATGGAACGAATCAGACATTTTTTTACCCACTTTAAGCCCGATGGCTGAACCAACAAAAACTAAGATTGTATTTATTATTGTTCCTATCATAAGTCCGTGGGGTAGGAGTTGAACCTACTTGATACGCTTTTACAGAGCGTTGCATCGCCGGTCTGCCACCCACGGAAAAAAACCACAAAAAAGACCCGGGCCAAATCAGAAACGTAATTTCTGACTTAACAAGGGTCTTTATTTAAGACGGTACCACCTTGATTCGTAAAATCCCCTTTTAAAAAACCCGCACTAGTGCGGGCTCAAAGTTCAAAGGATTTTACCTTGATCTTCAAGCACTTGACGTTGTAGTGATGCTTTAGTTCTATAACGGGAACATCCGAAAAAGTTTACTTAAGTCTTTACTTCTCTTTCAACTTTTCAGCTCAGGAGGGTATTTCTCCTTCAATGCTTTTACCAAATTGTAGCCACATTATACACTAAAACCAAAAAAAAATCAATTGTAAGTAAACTTATAACATTAGATTTTTAATGCCTGACGTGAATCATCTACCACAATTTCAGGATCTTCAATACCTACGGACATCTGCACCAAATTGCCTGTTATTTCCTGTTTTTTAAGCTCTTCTCCCCCAATTATTTCCTCACCTACCTGACTAATGAGATTGAGTTTGTCTTGTGTGTTCATATGTATTTCATTATAGGTAAAAAATAATAATTCACAAGCGCATCAAACCCGTAAAGCCTGTTCCAAATCATTTTTAATGGATTCGACACCTTCTATCCCTACCGACATCCGTATGAGATTCGCCGTTATATGTTGTCTTTCAAGTTCATCTATAGACAAAGAAAAAGTCATCATGGACCGGGGATGCATTACCGTTGTCTGTGTCCCTCCAAAACTGTGTGCGATGCGGATATGGTTGAGATTCTTGAGAAATGAAATTGTCCTATCGCCATTCCTCCGTAACCAGAATGAAATCAACCCTGTGTCCCCAGGAAAAACCACAGTATCAACTTCTGGATGATTTTCAAGGAACCTCGCAATGATTCGGGCATTTTCCGTATGTTTTGACATACGTATTTGTAACGTCTGCATTCCTCGTTGCACCAAAAAACAATCCTGAGGACCAGGAATCGCACCCAGTGTCCACTGGATATCCTGGAGTCGCTTGAATAGCTTTTCATCGTTCGTCATGACCGCCCCGGCAATGACATCATGGTGTCCCGCACTATATTTGGAAAGGCTACTTACTACAATATCAGCGCCCAAATCCAACGGTTTCACAAAGCATGGGGTTGACATGGTGTTGTCTACTACAAAAATGGTTTTCATCCCTTTTTGCCTGGCGACCGCTGCAATATCAAGCTTCACGAGACAGGGATTGGTTACCGATTCGCACATCAACATGGTAACGTTCTTCGTATTTTTTCGTATTTCGGATACATTTGAAAAATCGCATGAACTATCCCTCACGCCAAATCGCGTAAATGTGCCTTTCAGCATCCGAAGCGTTCCTTCGTAAAGTTGGTCGTGATGCAACACCACATCTCCGGTTTTCAAAAGGGAAAAGACTGCTGCGATTGCGGCCGTACCCGAGGCAAAAGCGAGCGCAAATCGTGCATGTTCCCCTTTCGCCAATTCCGCCTCCAATGCAAGCCGCGTGGGGTTATCCACGCGGCCGTACCCCATTTGGCTGGGAGTTTGGTGAACCGAAATTGTTGAATGAACCACTGGTTCGATAAGAGATGTAAGATGTTTCATTTAGCTTTCTCTAAATTGGTAATCTTTTTCCGAAGGACCACGTTATGACGCAAACATTCAAGGGGTGGTTCATGGCTATCCTTTCCCGCCCTCGTTGCAACTTCCACAACCTCAAATCCATCTTGCGTCCATGTCTTGCGATGATCATCAAGCGTTCTAAACCATTCTCCATGACCCTGTTTATCCTCACCAAAAACTACAAAACTTTCTGGTTCAATTTCTACAATTGCACTCCTAAGAGATTCTATTGAACTTTGAGGAAATAATCTTATTGCCTCTTCTAAATCGTAAATACCTGTCTGAAGTGAGTGCACCACTTCATCTCCTAATTCGTGTTGTAATTGCTTGAATGGAATAATCAATCGACCCTCAGATTTTGAGAGAAGATCCGATGTTGTAATATTCACGACAGCAATTCCTCCATCCCGCAATATGTGAGATGCTTCACGATCGATTTCACGGTCTATTTTAGGGGGACAACAATTGCCAATATGGTCTCTAAGCACGATGTCTTGGCTTCCAAGTGTTATTTCGGTTTCACGAGCATCACGCTGCATGCATTTCACTTCGTCAAGTCCCAATTGTTCTATCTCCACAAATATGCCATCGCTTATGTCAACAGCAATAGTTGAAACATGAGAGACGCCTAAGCCGTGTAAAAGTTTTTCAAAATCCCGTGGGCCTTGTACGGTTGAGATGCCAAGAATTGTCGCACCAACCTTCTTACCGCCAAACTCTCCACCTAAAGCTTGCACCGATCTCATACCGGCCAAATGGGCAACGTTTACCCCAACAGTTGGCGTTCTGTTCTCTACCAAGTCAGATAATCCAAGGGTCTCAAACAACCGTTGAGTATCTGTATAACCATTAGCAATACGAAATTCCTGTCCATCAGTGTAACCTCTTGTAATTTCGCTCATAGTTATAAAAAAATTAATAAAAACCCCTCCGATTCGGAGGGCTGGATTTAGTTGAAAATAAGGTACTAAACGGGCCCACCGTACAGGAGTTGATAATAATAGGAGCTAAATTGTCTAACTAGTTTTGATTTATTCATATCCATTTACTAAAAAACCCGCCTGTGGGCGGGTGCGTTTCGTTGTTAATTATTTCACACAACTCTATCCCCGCCAAAAAGCGAAGGATAATAAGAACCTATTGTGTGATTGATAACCATGAAAATGATTATACTCTTTATTTTTCTTCTGTCAAGACGATATATCTTATAGTATTTATTGCAAGAGTATCATTCGTCCGTCCACTATATGAAGTCCAGAATCGGAAGCTAATGTAGGATTCAGATCAATTTCCTTGATTTCGGAGTACGTGTTCATCAGCATCCCAAGTCTATCGACTATTTCAAACAACTTGTCTTCATCCACGGGGGCAGTACCACGGAACCCATCAATAATTTTCTGCACTTTCGACACTCGTACTTTTTTCATCATATATTCAAAGGAGAAAGGATAGATAAAACTCACGACCGATTGAATAAGCTCCGCATATATACCCCCCAAGCCAAGAAGGATAACAATACCAAATTGATTATCCCGTTTTGCACCGATGATAAACTCGTGTCCCCTCATCATTTTCTGTAAAAATACACTCGACTCTCCCGTTGCTTCACACATATTGTGATAATTATCAACCAATTCTTTTTCATTTTGGATATTTATACGTACCCCTTTTACCTCCGTTTTATGGGTGATTTTTTCTGATGCTATTTTGAGTACAATCGGATACCCTATTTCATTTCCCAGTTTTCGTACTTCCTCTTCGGATTTTGCCAAAATGAGGCTCACCGGATTAATTCCTGCACTCATAAGCACTGTATTTGTCTCGAACGGATTTAATATATTTTTCTTAGGAATAACCACTCTATTTGCTAATTCAATTTCTTTCTTGATATGGACAACACTGTGTTGTATATGATCTTGGTAATGTATTATTTTTGCAAGAGCCGAGGGAAGGAAATCATACGTGAAGAAACTTGCCATCTTTGCCCGTTCAAAATGCGTATGGCTTTGCCCCACAGACTTTTCTCCCATGAAAATGGGAAAAATGGGTTTGGAAAATGCCGATTGCGCTTCAATGAGTGTTATTGCTGTATCTTCGACTTCAGTATTTGCCTGGGGAGTCAACATCACGATAACCCCACCAATATGCTTCTGTTGAATAGTTGCCGCAATTGCCTGGCGGTATTGGAATGCACTGGCATCCCCCAATAAATCGATGGGGTTATGGATTGTCACTTTATCTCCTCCCATATTTCTTTTGATTGTTTCTTTTACGTCTTCCGGAACTGTAACTAATTCTAGCTTATTCTTAATAAGCTCGTCCGTAAGCAATACGCCGATTCCCCCTGCATTGGACAAAATAAGAATATCTTTTGATGTGGGTGCACGGCCAAAGCTACATATTTTAAGCATGGACATAAATTCAAAGAACTGCCCTGCACGTATTCCCCCATACTGGTCAAAGGCTGTTGTATAGACCATATCATCTCCCACCATGCTCCCTGTGTGAGAACCCGCGGCTTTTGATCCCTCTACAGTTGACCCCGACTTCAAAATAATCACTGGTTTAATTTTGGTTGTTTCTTCCAATATCCGTTTAAAATCTTCTCCCCGTTTTACATCCTCCAAATACATGCCGATTACTTTTGTATCGGGATCGTCCCGCAAAAATTCCAAAAGGTCACATTCATCAATTGTTGCTTTATTTCCCAAGCTCATAAAGTATGAAAATCCAAAGTTTTCATGCCCTACCAGATAATCAACCATGAGGCTCCCCAACGCTCCAGATTGAGATATGAATCCGACATTTCCTTTGGGTGATGCGTTTTTGAGGAAGGTAACATTCGCATTTGAAATGGTACTCACATACCCAATACAGTTAGGACCTAATATAGTCATGTCATATTGTTTAGCCTTCATCACAAGATTTTGCTCTTTCACTGCTCCATCGACTCCCGCTTCTTTAAACCCTGCAGCATAGAGGACGATATTATGGATATCAATCGTTTTCAGATCATCCAATAAATGCATTGCCGCATCCGCTGGAACCGCCAAAACAACCAAATCAATGGGTTTCTTTATATCTTTTATATCTTTATAGACTGGCCTATCAAATAACTTGTCGAACTTGGGATTGATAAAGTATATCTCCCCCTTATATCCCTGTCGGATAAGATTTTCCGCCACAAGATAACCGACTTTTTTGGGATTTTCTGATACGCCTATGATGGCTATTGAAGCGGGATTGAAGAATGTTTTGAGGTCCATACTTCACTATAGCACACCCAACAGCAAGAGTATGATACGATAAAAGTATGACCTCAAATAAGCTTACAGAATTAGTCAAACGTATTTGCTTCACTATTATTACTTCGACTACCACGGCCGGTTCTGGCCACACCACATCCTCGCTCTCTGCGGTTGAACTCACGTCCGTCCTTTTTTTTGGCGGATTCTTTAAACAAGATATTTCTAACTTTAATAACGTTCTCAATGATAAATTCATTTTATCCAAAGGACATGCGGCGCCCCTTTTATATTCTCTTTACGAGGCTGCAGGAGTACTTTCTCATAAAGAAATGCTGACTCTGCGAAAATTCAATTCACCTCTCCAAGGACATCCAACACCCCAGTTGCCATTTGTTGATGTTGCGACGGGCAGTTTAGGACAAGGACTGTCAGTTGGTTTAGGGATGGCTCTTGGGATACGACTTAAAATCAAAGAACTCGGGCTTACGCCAAAAAAAGAGCCGACTGTTTGGGTGCTTTTAGGTGACTCAGAGATGGCCGAGGGACAAGTGTGGGAAGCAATGGAAATAGCTTCTTATTATAACGTTAATAATCTTGTGGGAATAGTCGACATTAATCGCCTCGGGCAAAGCGGAGAGACAGATCTTGCATGGGACGTGGAAACATACAAAAAGCGGATTGGAACATTTGGCTGGCATGTATTGGAGATAAAAAATGGCCATAATATTGAAGAAATACAAAAAATATTTGAAAAAGCGAATGGGTTGAACACCGTTCGTACCCAAAAACCGATCATGATCTTGGCACGAACTGTAAAGGGCAAAGGAGTTCCCTTTCTTGAAGATAAGCTTGGATGGCACGGTATACCGGTTCCAAAAGATCGGTTACAAGAAGCGCTTGATGCGATTGGACCGTATGATAAAAAAATAAAGGGGGTTATTGCTTCCCCTCCTGTTGTTGATTTAACATTACAAAATAAAACAAATCAAGTCTTGAAACGATTGAATTTTATCATAGGTGGCACGAGTAAAGAATCTGCTCCATGTGTCATTCCCGCGTCGTCCAAAGGGCGATTGACCTCTGGTCAAAAGGCGGGAATCCAGACTATGATTTCCAATACAAAAATGAGCCATTTGAGACTGGATCCCTGCCTCCGCAGGGATGACAAACAAGAAGAAATGTTACAAGTTACAAGTTACAAGTTACAAGAAAAAATTGCAACTCGTGAAGCTTTTGGTGATGCCCTTTCCGATCTTGGGACATCAAATAATCAAGTTGTTGCATTGGATGCAGAAGTCGGCAACTCTACTTATACCGAACGACTGAAAAAAACAAATCCCGCTCACTTTTTCCAGATGTTTATAGATGAGGGGAATATGATTTCGGTTGGCTTAGGCTTATCGAAAATGGGATATGTTCCCTTTATTTCCACGTTCGCCGCTTTTTTCACCCGCGCATTCGACCAAATCCGCATGAGCCAGTATTCTACCAACGACCAACGACCAACGATCATAAATATTATCGGCTCTCACTGCGGCGTTTCCATTGGGGCAGATGGTGCTTCCCAAATGGGACTGGAAGACATCGCAATGATGCGAAGCATCAGGGAAAGCACAGTACTGTATCCATCAGATGCGGTTTCAACATATAAACTCACTCAAACCCTTGCATCACGGACAGGAATTAACTATCTGCGGACCACTCGGGCAAAAACACCCATTCTTTATGAGGAGAAAGAAGAATTCCCGATTGGAGGATGTAAAATACACTTTTGTCATTCCCTCCTCCGAGGGGATGACACAAAGATTAATGCACTAATAGTAGCAGCAGGAATAACTCTTCATGAAGCACTAAAAGCCCAAAAAATACTCGCAAAAAAGAAAATATATACAATCGTGGTAGATTTATACTCCGTGAAACCACTTGACTCAAAAACTCTTCTTGAGCTTGCAAAAAAAACAAAACATATTGTCGTCGTCGAAGACCATTATGAAGCGGGTGGCATTGGCGAAGCAGTAGCATCAGTCATCCTGGGGACTCCGACGTTACGTCGGAGGACTCCAGGATCATCAAATGATTCTGGACAAGCCAGAATGACATTCACTCATCTCTGTGTCCGTAAAGAACCACGATCTGGTACGCCAGAAGAACTATTGAGGTATGAAGAAATTGATGCAGAGGCGATTATAAAAACTATCGTGTAAGTCTTTTTATCTCATCTTCCACAAGTATAATTGTCTCTTGTTTGAGTGTTTTTCGGAGCGCTTGGAAATGCTTAAACTCCAATAAAAAACTCAGATCATTTGTGATATCTTTCTCGGTAATTTTATCTTCGATAAAATGAATTACTTCCTTTAAATACTCTTTTGCAGATTTTTCGGTTCGTAAAGTGATTATTTCTGGATTGTATTTGTAGCCTTGCTCAAAAAAATGGTGAATATCATACACATCTCGCACTGCAATGCTCTTATTTTTTTTGTATCTATTAGTGAGAGCTATAAGCTTATTTGCAAACATTGTTTCAATTGTTTGACAAGAAATAAAACGGTCTATTTCTGGAATGTATTTTTTTTCATAGATATTTCCCTCCATTTCCTCACCCATAAAACTCACCTTCAATGTATTACGTTCTCCTCCAGTGGAGGGGTATTTTAACGTATAAAATAGAGTCGTGGCACTTTTATTTTTTATCTCAAGTCTAAGCTGAGTGATTATTGTCGCTATGTTTTTTTCCATTTTGTGCTTGTCTGCCTGTTTCTCACTATCAAAATCAAGATCAACTGAAAACCTATTAAGATACCCGAGCATTGCGGCACATGTCCCACCCTTAAAATGGCTCATACGTGAAATATATACGTCATCAACTAGTGCCGTTAGGAGTCGTATAAGCTGGACTTTGTGTTTTGCGTCACTAGGTTTTGGAGTAATCATATATAGCCAATAAATGTTTGTAATTCTCTTACTTTTTTCCAGTCTATAGATTTCTCATTATCAAAATGATAGCGAGGACGTAGATATAGGATATCTGCTATTGCCCGCTCAACCGTTGCTTCATGTATGTCGTTCTGAAATATAACACCCACATTGTTATAAAGATATTCATCCGCAATTTTTCGAGAAATATATGCATTACTCCCTATTGTAAATGTTTTTGAAATGGAAGAAATAAGAGTAATAGAAGAAGCGCTTTGAAACATAATTCCCTGCTGAATCAATATAGTCTCTGTGCTCAAATATCCATAGGAATGTAAATATCCAATCCCAAGTCGATACGGATCAATGTCTTTGAGTGCAACTGTGGCATAAAAACCTTTATGAATGGGTATTAATATTCCCTTTTTTACATATCTTTTAATGGTGGTATAAAGAGTATTTTTATTCTCAATCCCCCATAGTAAGGCCAAATCCTGTGTGTGAAATAATTTTTGTTCCTGCTTTAATAATATATCTATCCTGTACATATATGTACAGGATAATATAATATATAGTGAGATGTCAACTGGAACTTACACTGGAACTTACAATCGCAGTATTAGTATTAATTCTTACTAATTCTCCAATCGTGTCAAGGGATATTGGCGAGGCGTTACAATTCCTGCAAGACTAGGCCTTCAAAGTTAGTCCCGCAGTTAGAGCTAGGACACCATATCCAGCAGCACGCGCTGCAATCGGATTATTGGCAAAATGAGTGGCTTCTTTCAAAACTTGGGGCACAGTAAGAGAAGAAAACATAGCTATTCCCATTGCGGGTACGAATGACATTGCTCCAATTGCGGCAACGCCAGTTCCCATTGCGGCCATATCAACAAGCTTGACAGCTCCAAGAACACCTTGTGCTATACCCGTAAACCCTTCCCATACATCTTGGAAACCAGTACTTGCTTCATAATTTATTTGTGTTGCGGTCGTATCTCCAAATGGTGGCTTAGGTATCATCATAGGAATGTATTATGCCCTATAATACTTATATTGTCAATATCACCGTATTCTGACAATCTTCTTCACCCCCCGTATTCCCACGAGGACAAGGGAAGAAAGGAGAATAAATACCCCAAACTGTGCGTAAGAAGCGGGCAATATATTGAACACCTCCGAAAATACAGGAACCCGTACGATCAGAAGCTGAGTAAAGAATGGGAAAAGAAATGCTGCCATAAACATGGGAGAAATGAGCGTTTTCAGGTGGGTATGAAGTGAGCGGTGACTCAACCACAAATCAACATAAATAAATGATTGGATAAGGGTAAGGACAGAAAAAACAGCCGCTCTCGCTATCCCTTCTGATGCCTTAAGGAAATACCAATAGGAAAAGAGGGTGATTACGCTCGTAATAAGACCGACAAACAAAATATAAAGTTGTTCTTTTTTATGCAATAATTCGAGCTCTTTTTGAGGCTGTTCCGTCATCAGATGCCCTGCGCGGGGAGAAAACGCTAATGATAATGCGGGGACTCCATCAGTGACCAAATTAATATACAAAAGCTGTATCGGAAATAAAATATGATTGAAGCCCATAAGCATGCCTCCAATAAGTGTAATTGCTTCGGAAATATTACAAGAAAGAAGGTACTGAATGGCATTTTTAAGGTTTTTGATAATATTTCTTCCCTCTTCTACCGCAACCACAATCGAGGCAAAATTATCATCCGTGATTACCATATCCGCGGTTTCGCGTGCTACATCGGTTCCTACCAATCCCATTGCAATTCCAACGTCCGCTTGTTTTAATGCGATTGCATCATTTACTCCATCTCCCGTAACAGCTACCACTTCTCCTAACTTTTGATATAACGTTACAATCCTATGTTTATGAAATGGCGATGTACGGGCGAAAATGCAGGTGTTGGGGAGAAGTTTCAGAAGTTCTTCATCAGAATAGGTCTCAAGCTGTGCCCCTGTGATAATGTCTGAATTGGGAGTTGCGATACCGGCTGCAACGCCAATTGCCTCCGCTGTGCGTTCGTTATCTCCAGTTATCATTACGATGCGTATTCCTGCCTGTTGCGCTCGTTTGACAGCATCGTTAACCTCTGGCCGTGGAGCATCGTGGATGGCAACCATGCCTAAGAAGACTTCTTTGTTTAATTTTAAATTTTTAATTTCTAATTTTAAATTATTGCTCATTTCACTATACGAAAATGCCAGAACCCGCAATCCTTTTTGCGCCCATGAATCCATTTGGTCCTCTATTTTTTTCCGTTCCTCGGAGGTAAGTGGATGCGTTTGCGTTCCTTTTTGAATTGAAGAACATATTTCGAGAATCGATTCCGGTGCCCCCTTAGAATACATTAATTTCGAATTTCGAATTTCGAATTTCGAATTTTGCACGATCACACTCATTCTCTTCGTCACACTGTCAAACGGTAGCTCTTCGATAATAGGACTTTTTTTTCGTTGTTCCTCTATTTCTAATCCCAATTCCCTCGCCATAAAAAGGAGGGCTCCTTCCGTTGGATCACCTAATACGTCAAATGTCCCATGATCATGTTTATAGACAAGGGATGCAGTCGAACAGAGTACCCCATTATGCACCAAGTGCATGAATGGATGATTTTCCATTCTAGGCATTTCGTCAGAATACACCTTATCGTCCACGAATACTTCCTTCACTTTCATTTTATTCGTTGTCAGTGTACCTGTTTTGTCGGTTGCGATAAGCGTTATACTGCCCAAAGCCTCGATTGCGGATAATTTTCTTACGATTGACTTTTTTTTACTCATTTCATTCACGCCGATTGCAAGAGTAATTGTCATGACAGCCGGAAGCCCTTCGGGAACAACCGCAACAGCAAGGGAAATAGCAAGGAGAAATGTTGGAAAATAGGCGTCACCTCGAAGGATAGAAATAACAAAAACAAGTACTGCAGATACAATACCGACAATTCCAATAGTTCGTGTCAGTTGTTTTAACTTTACTTGTAATGGTGTTTCGGTATCTTCAATTGTGGAAAGGCTGTGAGCTATTTGTCCAAACTTTGTCTGCATCCCCGTATGGACTATTCTGATTATTCCTCTTCCTTTCGAAACGAGGGTTCCGGAAAATACTTCATCTCTCGCAATTTTTGCAACAGACATTGATTCTCCTGTTAGAACAGATTCATTGAATTCCGCATTGCGACTTTCAACTAAAATACCGTCAGCTGGTATCTTTACCCCCTCCTCAATGATACAGATATCACCTGGTACGATATAGTTGCTCGTAACCTCTTGCTCTATTCCATCCCGTATGACCCGTACCTTTGCAACAGAAAACTTCTTCAACGCAGCGATAGATTCTTCCGCCTTTGCTTCTTGATAAATACCAAAAAGAGCGTTCAAAACAACGATTGCAATGATCAATCCTCCATCCACAGGTTCTCCTATAATAAATGAAAGTCCCGCGGCACCCAGAAGGAGAAGTGTGAGAAAGTTGTTAAATTGTTCAATAAATTTCTCAAAGAATGTCTTTTTCTTACCTTCCGAAAGGATATTCTGTCCATATTGGGCAAGAAGTTGGGTTACTTGTTGTGTCGTCAATCCGGTCATATCTTATATTTAATTAATACTAAGAGCTTTTAATTTATGCATCACCTTCATCTGTCCAAGGGCTACATATGCCATTTCCATTGTCTCTAAAATATTACCTACTGTCCTGTTTGCCTCATCAAAAGTGACGGCACGAATATTATGAGGGAAGTAGTGGAATATTTCATTCCGTCCTAATTTCCAGGTTTTCCAAATTGTTTCTGCTAATTCTCTGGAACCGCTTAATCGGATTTTTTCAAACAAAGACCTATCTCCCAACTTCATCACCAAATGGGGTGAAAGAAGTTTTCCTAATCGAAGATGGTCGGAAATATAATCAAGGTGGGATAGAAATCCCACATCTTTGAATAGTTGCTTGAGAAAACCTTCGTATGACTTTGCAAAGGGAAAAATAAGAAACGAATAATCCTTGAAGCGATATGCATGGTCCTGAATGACCTCATTCATTAAATATTGCCCTTCATCGATCAAATCTTTTTGCGTCTGTGAAAGATATTCCCACAGCATCCCTTTTGTAGATTTATTTACCGGCTGAAGTTGCAACTGCATATATTAAATATACTATAAAAAGGAGTGATTAATGGCTCGTTATTAGCGTTTAGTTGATGGGACTCATTTCCTGTTAGAACTAGTCACTGACCACTAGCCACTAATCACTCTTCGTTAGTGGTATGTGCTACTACTTATAATAAATACTATTGACTTTTTATGCTTATTTGATATACTTGTGCTAGTTGCAGAATATACAACTAAGTTGTCATTCCCGCGGAGGCGGGAATCCAGCCGGAAATTACCTTTTAAATTGAAATTAATAGACTGGATCCCTGCCTACGCAGGGATGACACAAAAAACAATATGAATATGTTGTTACGAACAATCGGCCTCACTCAAAACGAATCAGCTGTGTATCTTATGTTTCTTAAACATAAACAAAAAACAGCTGCAGAAGTTTCCCGCCTTCTCCATATGGATAAATCATCCTGCTATCGAGCTGTTGAATCTCTCGTTACACAGGGACTTCTCATTACGACTCCCAAGAAAAGAGGCACAACACAGAGTGCTGTTTCACCGGAGATATTGAAGGAGCTCTACCATCAAAAATTATCAACATTAAAACAAAAAGAGTCGGAGCTTGATCGGTTTGTTTCACAATTACTCAAACAGGATGAATCCAAAAGAAGCACTTTTATTAAAGTTGAAACGGGCATTGAGGCTATCCGAAATGGGATGGATCAAAATTTAGATGCAGCTATCTGCTCCTCAAAAGTGATTAAGGAGTTTTATCGTCTTTCCTTCCCCTATTTCCAAGATAAAGACCATATCAAATGGGTTAATGCATTTGCAAAACGACGTATAGCTGCTGGTGTCTCCATTCGACAGATTGTTGATTTTGCGGGGGTTGATACATTTGCCCCTATCATGAAATCGGACAAAAAACTTCTCAAGGAAATCCATCTTATGCCCAAGGAAATGAAGGGATTGTATGGAGTACGAATATCAGGCGATATCACTCATATAATCAGCTTTGATAAACAACAAAATTATATTGATATCACTATAAAAGATACGTACGTTACATTACTTATGAATTCGCTCTTCGACTTCATGTGGGAGCGGAGTAAAAAATATATATGAATTGGATACTTGCGAGTTTAATAATGTTTGTCTCCTCTGTCTTTTTATATGTTCTTGTGCGAAAGGCTGCTCTATTACAAATTCCAACCGAAATCGTAAACTTGGCATTTCTGGGCCTTCCTATTTTTTTGTATAGTACTCTGGCAATACAAAATCATGCCAATTTATCGATACGTCCTTCTCATCTCCTTTTTATTTTGGGACTTACTCTCATTGGAAGCTACATTCCAAATGTAACCTCCTTAAAAAGCATTAAATACGCCCCAAATCCCGGTTATAGCCTTATTATTTCAAAGAGCTATGTTGTATTTACTACACTAGTAGCGATTCTATTGTTTCATTCTGTTCTTACTTTACAAGCCACAATCGCAATTGTTATTATCGTCGTTTTTTCATTCTTAATTGCTCAAGGGAAAAACAACACTCAAAACAAATTAGTGAGGCCTATTTGGCTTCCTCTCTCTCTTGTATCATTTTTTGGCTGGGGTCTTCTCTCGATTGGCACAAAATATGCATTTTCTATTGGGATTACTATTTATCAACGACTTATATATTTATCCATATTTGTAACCACATTTATGCTTATAGAAGCACGGACGAAGAAAATAAAGTTTTCCCATGTGCGATCAAGCGATTATTTACTTCTACTGGCGATAGGTGTTTCTTCAGCTATGTTTAATTATTTTGCCACTCTTGCACTAGATCTGGCTCCAAATATTGGCTATGTAAATGCTATAAACGCAAGCTCAATCTCTGCAGTAACAATTGCGTCAGCTTTGATTTTTAAAGATGATCTATCCATTTCCAAAATGATAGGTATTCTCGGTGTAACGGGAGGACTTTTATTACTCATATTAAAATAAGTGCTGGCCTTGGCAACCTGCGAGGTTGCCAAAGGGGCCCTATTTTTTGCTACAATTGACAAATGAAACTTGAAGAATACCTTGCTAAAAATCCAAAAAAATACCTTATTTTTGATCTGGATGAAACTCTCATTCGGCTCGAAATTGATTGGAGTGGTGTGTATAAAATGTTATTTACAGCAATAAAAAATATTGATTCCTCACTTATATCAAAAGTGCCCGAAAGCGCGCTGGAGTTTTATAATCTTGTAAATATGACAACTTCAAAACATGGAGAAAAAGCAAAAAAGAAACTCGACCAAACAATCGCAGAATATGAAATGAGTCACTATTTGAGATACACTCCAAATCCTTCTCTTATGTCTTTTATCCGCACACATAAAGATACATATTCTTTTTCTTTGTGGACATCAAATGCAAAAAG
>Ga0100397_1000542_pt1 | contig 22116 bp, 20 predicted proteins | sample CryGeymeta201521_FD_81550 | JGI IMG/M metagenome (GOLD analysis project Ga0100397, IMG submission 81550) | Groundwater microbial communities from Crystal Geyser aquifers in Utah, USA - Crystal Geyser metaG 2015-21 | ecosystem: Environmental > Aquatic > Deep subsurface > Groundwater | place: USA... | reverse complement strand
TCCATCAGTTACGAAATTACTCGCTCTTACCGAATTTCTAGGCGCTCTTTTCCGCTACTATAATATAATGACTGCGGAAAGCGCTTGCGACCGTCGAAATTCGACAAAAGCTCGCAATTTCGTAATTCAAGGTAATTTGTTAGTCATTAGTCATTCCGCCTTGGCGAGCCGTAGGCGAGACGGGTCTGGTTTCAATATTTAAATTAAAATGATTGTAAAGCCATTAATTATTTTATCTGTTGTTTATAGTTTGGCCTTTTTTAATCTTTCAGCCGGCAGAATTGATCAACGCCTAGCAAATTTTTATGGTAGCGAGGAGTTATCTTCTGCTAAAGCCGAGAATCAAACAATAACTACCCCAACTTTGCGAAATCTTCCAGAAATTCGCTCGGGAGCACCAAAGGCCTACATCAACGTCCGACAATATTTACTTGCAGATTTAGATACCGGGGAAGTTCTGCTCTCAAAAGACTCTGACCAACGAATTCCGATTGCTTCGATAACCAAAATAATGACGGCAATAATTGTGTTGGAGAATTATAATCTTTCCGATGTAGTAACTGTCCCAGCTGCAGCAACACAGCAAACACCAACTTTGGTGAATCTGCGTGCTGGTGAGCAGATTACTGTTTCTGAACTTTTGAATTGCTTACTTATCAAATCCGGTAATGATGCTGCCTATGCAATTGCTGTATTTATGGACAAATCCGGAAATAATGACATTGCTCCATTTGTTGAAAAAATGAATCAAAAAGTCGGAGAGCTTCGCTTGGATAACACTCACTTTGAGGACCCAGCTGGATTAAACGATGCCGGTTACTCAACAGCTTATGATCTAGAGATTATAACCCGTTATGCCCTAAAAAACCCGACATTTCGTCAAATTATTAAAATGCCTGAGTACGTAGCTAAAAACACGACCGGGACAATTTTCCACCGATTGGAAAATTCAAATAGATTGATAACAACTTATCAGTATCTAGGAGCAATCGGGGTAAAAACTGGTTTTACCTATGCTGCTAGTCATTCACTTGTCGGCGCCGCCGAGCGTGATGGCCATACATTAATCGCTGTGATTCTTTCAACTTATGTTGATTCTGCAACTGCCTCAGCCGACGAAGCAAAAAAACTCCTTGACTGGGGTTTTGAGAATATAGTTTGGCCCAAATGAATGCGAAATCTATAAATAAATTACAATTAGACAACCTATTTCCTGAATTTGATCAGTTGCAAAAGATATATGGTGATCCAGGATTGAATGCAATCTACGGTGCTGGATGTACTCTCGAGCCAAACCTAATGATGATTTTTATGAACCCGACCGGAAGAAATATCGCATCAAATCCAAATTGGGCTGGTTTACGTGCTCCATGGCTTGGGACAAAAAATATCTGGAAGATACTTCATAAACTGGATTTAATAGATGATACACTATTTAATCGTATAGACAGAATTGAATCAGAATGTTGGACAGAAGTATTATCAGAGGAACTTTATAATACATTAGCACAAAAATATATATATATATTACAAATTTAGCAAAATGTACCCAAAGAGACGCCAGGCATTTGAATGATGAAATATTCAAGAAATATTTAAAACTACTGCATCTTGAAATCACAAATATTACTCCAAAGAAAATAGTTACGTTTGGCGTCCAAGTGAGTTCAATAGTTACTGGAAAAAAAATCACAATGAAAGATTCTGATAACGTTGTATACAATCTTTCAGTAAATGGGAAATTTTATGAGGTCATTCCGGTATATTATCCAGTAGGGCAAGGTCAAATGAATATGCAGAAAGCAATCAAACAAATAAACCGGCTGCTTCAGTCAGATTAGGCTTTATTCAAATAGTTCTTTATTTTCAAGAGCGTTTGCGGCAGCAGCAATCTGGGCTTTTTGTTTAGAATTACCTTCGCCTTCGCCAACTTTTTTCTTACCGATATAAACACCAACGACGAATTTCTTATTGTGATCGGGACCAGTTTCCGAAATAGTCTCGTAAGTCGGAGTAATAGAAAATTTCTCTTGTGAGATCTCTTGCAGCTGACTTTTAGCATCAATATAGCGCTGATTTTCCAATATCTCATCCAGTTTATAAATAATATGTTTTTCAATAAACTTTTTAGCTGTCTCATAACCCTGATCAAGATAAACTGCCCCTATGAGGGCTTCAAAAGCATTAGCTAAAATTAGGTCTCTTGCTTTACCAGTATTTTTGGCTTCACCCCGGCTAACGCGAATATGATCTTCCATGCCAATTTTTTTTGCTTCTTCTGATAGTGATTCACCTTTAACTAAAGCGCTGCGCCACGAGGTCATTTCTCCTTCAGGGCGATCGTAATGAACAAAAAGATATTCTGTAACTGCTAGTTCCAAAACCGCATCACCCAAAAACTCCAAACGCTCATTATGAACAAGACTAGAACCGCGATGTTCATTTATATAAGAACGATGGATAAAAACCTGTTTTAAAAGCCCCTGGTTATTAAAGTTAATACCAATGCTCTTTACAAATTTCTCGATATCTTCCATTATTTACCTTCCTGCCTGCCGCCTGCCTGTCCGGTAGGCAGGGTAGGCACGGCTTTCTTCTCAACAATATCTTTATGTTTATCATAAACTGTCCCCAGTACACCATTAATAAACTTCGAGGAGTTGCTGCCGCCAAACTGTTTGCCTAGCTCGACGGCTTCATTAATCGCGACCTTGGGCGGGATGTCAGGAGAATTCAGGAGCTCAAAAATGGCGATTTCTAGAATTGATTTATCAATACAGGAGATCTGCTCGATAGGCCACTCAGGTGCACAACTCTGAATTTCCTTGTCAAGTTCATCTTTTTTATTTTTAACGCCGAGAATAATAGCTTTAACAAAATCTTTGTCAATGTCGTCCTTAAACTCAGCAATTGACCGCTGCAGAATTTCCTTCAAATCAGAATCTTTCCGAAAATTCCATTCGTAGATTGCTTGCATTGTTACCATTCTTGAAAGATGACGATTCATAGTAAGAAAACTTAAAACTCAAAACGAAAAACGAAAAACTAAGGAATTATTTTGTTTTTTGATCAGCCTTTACCATCGCCTCGGTCTTTTCTTTGCCCTTCTGCTCAAAATCAATAACCTTTTTGCCTCGATAGGTGCCGCAGTTATAACAGACATGATGAGGCAATTTCGGCTCATGACATTTTTCACAAAAAATATGGCTAAACGATTTAACCCGCAGTTGGTGTCTTCTTCTTGCAGTCCGACTTCGACTGCTTTTCTTCTTTGGTTCTGCCATTTGTTACCTTTCGGCCCTGCCTGACGCCCGCCTGCCGGACGGGCAGGGCAGGCAGGTTTAAACTTTTTAGCTTATAAAACGGATTCTCGCTGTTTTTCTCTTGTTGACATCGACAAAGACCTAAGTTGCGATTCTTACCGCAAACGAGGCATAAGCCTCGGCAACTGCCTCTGCATAGAATTCTAGTTGGGATTTCGAGAATTACGGCATCACGAAGGACAGGATAAATGTTGACTCTGTCTCCCTCAATTGGGAGCTGATTGTCTTGCGGGAAAAAACTGACTATATCTTCTGTGGTAAATTTACCCATCACTTTTGTTTCAGTAAGGCAACGAGAGCAGAGAGCGAAAGTTCTAAATGCTCCAGTAATTTCAATCAGTACCTGCCTGCCGTCAGGCATGGTCTGATTTTTAATCTTCGTTGCTTTGATGGATCCGGTTATCTTTACCTGGTCCTTAGGGATGATATCAGGGCAGTCAAGTCCCTCGATCTCGCAGTCTAAGGCAACTTTTTCGCTTTCTCCATCTGAGAGGGACAAGATATTGCCAATGTCGATGTAAAATGACCTATCCAATTTTGTCATAAAATTCGCGGGTTGTCAATTATTTAAACAACAATGCTAAGAATTTTATCTTTGATATAAATTATTTTTTTCGCTAGCTGATTTTTTGTCCACTCCTTAATTTTCTCGCTCGCAAGCGCCATTTTCTTTATCTCGTCCTCAGAAATACCTGGCGTGACAGTTAATTTATCGCGAACTTTCCCATTAATCTGAACCGGGATTTCAATCTTTGACTCTACAATATATTTTTGATCATATTCTGGCCATTTTGCTTCGACAATATTTTCACCGATTACAATATCATACATTTCAGCGCAGATATGAGGTGCGAGGGGATAAAATATTATCAGCAATTTCCCAAGCGATTCTTTAGTAATATTTTCTTCCTTATGAATTATGTTGGTTGTTCCCATTATCGTTGAAACGATGGTGTTAAAGTGAAAATTATCAAGATCCTCTGAAACTTTTTTGATCGCGATGTTGACTGCCCGAGAAACTGATTCCGGTTCTTTGTTGGAAATGAATTTACTAATTTGCCAAAAGCGTTTTAAGAAGCGGCTGGCGCCGGATATGCTTGAAGGGTTCCAAGGTGCGACATCGTCATAAGGACCGATAAATAATATATACGTCCTTAAGGTATCCGTGCCATATTTTTCAACAACGCTATCGGGATTTACAACATTGCCAAGCGACTTGCTCATTTTTTGATTATCAGCACCAAGAATCATGCCGTGGGCAACTCGTTTTTTATATGGCTCAACGCCAGGCACTAAACCCAAATCTGACAAAAATTTATACCAAAATCTTGAGTACAGCAGGTGAAGAGTTGTGTGCTCCATGCCGCCATTGTAAACATCAACCGGCAGCCAAAAGTCAAGTTTTGAGCGATCAGCTAAATATTGATTATTATTTGGATCGCAATAACGCAGAAAATACCACGACGACCCGGCCCAGTTTGGCATGGTGTCGGTTTCTCGTTTTGCACTCCCGCCACATTTTGGACATTTAACATCCAGCCAATCAGAGATATTTGACAGTGGCGATTGGCCGGTATCTGACGGCTGATAATTTTCAACATCAGGTAATTTAATCGGCAACTGATCGTCTGGAACCGGAACAATGCCACATTTTGGACAATGAATTAAAGGAATTGGTTCACCCCAGTAATGCTGCCGGGAAAAAACCCAATCTCGGAGTTTATAATTGACTGAAAAATCGCCCCTACCACCAGACTTTAATTTTTCAGTAATTTTTTTCTTAGCATCATTTGAAGACAATCCGTCAAAACTAGCAGAATTCTTTAAAATGCCATATTCAATAAAAGCTTTTGATTGATCAATTTTTGAGCTATCCGCTGGAAAAATAACATAAGGAATTTCAATTCCATATTTTTTCGCAAATTCAAAATCACGTTCATCATGGGCAGGAACTGCCATTACTGCGCCTGTTCCGTAATGAGCTAAAACGTAATCAGCAACCCAAATAGAAACCTCTTTGTTATTTATTGGATTTATGGCTTTAATTCCTTTCAATGCTACTCCGGTTTTTTCTTTTGCGAGTTCTATTCGCTCAAGATCGGATTTCTTTTTAGCTTGTCCGATGTATCTTTTTACTTCATTAAAGTTTTCAATCTTAGATTTTAGCTTCTTAACCAGCTCGTGTTCTGGTGCCAAAACAACATAAGTACACCCGAACAAGGTATCAGTTCGAGTGGTAAAAACCTTTATCGCGTCAGTAGTTCCTTTAATACCGAAAATAATATCTGATCCCTCGCTGCGGCCAATCCAATTTATTTGGCCGGTTTTGATTTTTTCCAAGTAGTCGACAGTTGAGAGATCGTCAATCAAACGATCAGCATAAGCTGTAATTCGTAGCATCCATTGTTTCTGCATTCTCTTTTCAGTTTCCGCATGACATCTTTCGCATTTACCGCCAACGACTTCTTCGTTCGCCAAACCGATTTTACACGATGGGCACCAGTTAATTGGAATTTCATCCTGGTAGGCGAATCGGGAAGTAGTTTTGTCGTCATCCGCAATTTCGACCAATTTGCCATCAATAATTCCGTGTTTGTAAAACTGCAAGAATATCCACTGGGTCCATTTATAATAATTCGGATCGGTGGTATTAATTTCGCGAGACCAATCAAAAGAAAAACCCATGGATTTCATCTGGCGGCGAAAGATCACTATATTGTTCTCTGTAACTTCCTTTGGACTGACGCCTGTCTTAATCGCATAGTTCTCAGTTGGTAGGCCGAAAGCATCATAACCAATTGGATAGAGAACGCTAAAACCCTCTAAACGCTTTTTACGCGCATAGGCATCGAGGGCGGTATAGCTACGGGTATGGCCAACATGGAGACCGTCGCCAGAAGGATACGGAAATTCAACAAGAACATAAAGTTTCTTTTTCTCACTAGAATCACTGACCTGAAAAACTTTATCTTCCAGCCAAATCTCTTGCCATTTGCGTTCAATTTTTTTAGGATCGTATTCTGACATTTTTCAAAAAATATTGGTGGACCAACGGGGATTCGGACCCCGGACCTCATCCATGCCATGGACGCGCTCTACCAGCTGAGCTATTGGCCCGATAAATAAATATTAGCACAAATTCGAGCTTAAATCAATCTAGGTGTTTATTACTTTGTTGCTGTGTAGGCCCACCAAATTAGGACAATTATGATTACTGCCGTAATCAGCCACCAATACCAGGCCATAGGACCTCCTTTGGAGCAATTTTCAATTTAAAATTTTCAATTTTCAAACTCAATTTTTCTCAACTTTTATTGCACTATCTGGACAAAATCGAAAGCAGTTACCGCAAGCAATACATTTTTCTAAATCAATTTCAGGTGACGGTGTCCCATAGACACCAAGAGTGTCCCCGAATCGTAAAGCCTTGACCGGACATTTCTCAATACAAATTCCGCAACCTTTACAAAATTTGGGGATCAGAACTGCGCTCTTCCCCGCACCTTTTTTAACAATTATCTTATCAGTGGTATCATATTCTGCACGAGAATATTTTGTTATCTCCATAGAAAGCTCATAACCATATTCAAGGGCCTTTTTATTTATTTCTTCGAGTTCAGGCTTTTTAGCAAATTTTGTTTCGAGTTGTTTTCTTACTAAACTCCAGATAAAAGCTTTATCTAATCCGAATATACTATTTGCCAATGCGCCTAGAACTATAATGTTTAATACAAAAGGTTTAAATTTATCTTTCGCGATTTTGGTTGCTGGAATTCCAAAAACTTTTACATTCTTTTGGGCTATTAGACGCCTTGGAATCGTCGAGGAGTCAAAAACAATTTGAATTGATGGTCGGATAAAACCCAAAACCAATTTTAATGCTCTTTTGCGCAAAATTACTAGAAGATCAGCGTCCCTGAATTTGGGAAAAGCGATTTTCTTTCGAGAAAACTGGATATATGCCACTGATGGCGTACCGCGTTGTTCAGGGCCAAACTCTGGAATATAGCTGACTTCGTAGCCGGCAGAGGCTAGGGCAGCTGACAAAATTTTAGCCAAGACTTGAATTCCTTGACCACCCTCACCAGCGATGACAATTTTATTTATTTCTTTTGTTTCCATAGATCCCTCGACTTAGCTCGGGATGACTTCGTCATCTCTCCGATAGGATAAATTTTTTCCATCTTGGTCAGAAATTCAAAACTCTCACGTGCATTAGTTTTCCAGTTTGTTGGGCAGATTGAGAGAATTTCTATAAACGAGAAATTATTTTTCTCGACTTGACTTTTGATTGCTCGTGAGAGAATACGTTCAAGCATCGTAGGATTTGAAACTGAGGCCCTAGCAATATAAGCATCACTCCTCGCGACTTGGCGTAAAAGTTCTGGGCCATGAAAAGCACCACCGAAAAGTTTTTCATCCTTGCCAGCAGGCGAGCTTGTAGTTATTTCTTTGGGCAAAGTTGTTGGAGCCATCTGACCGCCAGTCATTGAGTATTCTGTATTATTTATAACAATTGCGGTGATCGGGTTATTTCTAAAAGCCGCATGAATGAGGGATTGTAAACCGATCGCGTAAGCTCCGCCGTCACCCATCACAGCAATGGCAATTCTCTTATCTCTGGCCATCTTGTAGCCGACTATCACCGGAGTCGTCCGACCGTGGTGTGTTTGGATAATATCAAAATTATAGTAATCCCAGGCAAGAAGAGAGCAGCCAATATCTATTCCTAGAGTTACTTTATCTTTAATATCCATTTCGTCAATAACAAAACCAAGATGTTTCAAAATTATGCTTTGGCCGCAACCAGGACAAAAAAGACTTGGTTTTGAAGCTGGATTTAGGCACTTTGGCATTGCGAATTTTTCATCAGGCAATTTCATCGTATATAATGAGGTATAAACTCTCACTAATCCGCCTCGGCGATGCCGTAGGCGAGACGGGTCTATCAACACTGATCCGCACAGATTCTTTTTATCAGTGATTATCTGTGACAATAAATCCCTGCCTGACGGCAGGCAGGTGTGATAGTCTTTACTTCCGCTTAATGATATTATAAATCTCTTCCGGCGTAAAACCTTCAGCCGGTTTAAAAATCTTTATTGCACGTTCTGCAATTTCAGGCATTTTATAAATTAAGAGCCGCGCAAATTGTTCAAAAGCTGATTCAATAAGATAAATCCTCTTAGCTGATTTTAGATAAGGAAACATTGTCTGGCAGTCAAGGGGACGAAGAGTTATCGGCCGCAGCAGTCCAGCTTTGATTCTACTTTCTCGTAAAAGATCAACTGCAGATTTTGCTGCCTCGGCAACACTACCATGAGCAACAATCACATCAGTGGCGGTGGAAATTTTGTAGCTTTCACATTCACTAATTTTATGTATTAATATTTTGTAATCATCTATATTACGACGTAATACTTTGGCAAACTCCGGCTCCGAACCGTAGCAATTTCTGATATGTGTTGCTTTGTCAGGGATTTCTTTAAGAATTTTTTCCGATTTGAATGGTTTTAGCGGCTTGGGTAATTCAACCAGGGTACGTTCCTTGCCAATGTAGCCGTCGGAAAGCAGCAATGTTGGAAAACGATATTTCCAGGCAGTGGAAAATATTTTTGCCGACAGAGAATATACTTCAGAGACGCTACCAACAGAATAGACTATTCGAAGTCCATCGCCATTGCCCCCTAGGGCGGCAAGATCAACCTCTTGCTGAGAAAAAATCACAGTGCCAGTAGATGGTCCGCCGCGTTGGACAATAATTCCGACAAAGGGTAAGCGTTCGCTCTCGGCCATAGATATTGGATCTTGCATTAAGACATGGCCAACACCAGCAGTAGCAGTAAAAGCTTTTTTGCCGCCAAGGATTGCCCCAATAACCCCGAAGCCTGCAGCAATTTCATCTTCAGTTTGAAGATAATTGAGTGTTTTGTCTCCCTCGGCAGTTTTTATCCAGCCTTCGAGAATTTCTGTTGCTGGAGTAATCGGGTAACCAAAAAACATCTCAGCGCCACCAGCAATGGCGCCAAGCACAGCTGCTTCATTCCCAGTTTTAAATTGGGAGTTCTTCAAAACCCCTCCGCATTCCGTATAATGTGTAATTTTATTCTAATCAAAACTGAATGCTTTTTTTGTTTGGAAACTGGTGTTTTTCAAAACCTTATTATCATGATTTATAAAAAGATCTGGGTTAATATTCATCAAGCGTTTTGAGGCGGCATTAAAATATTTCTCATCGATTTCAAAACCGATGAATCTTCTATTCATCTCCAATGCGGCGGCGCCAGTCGAGCCAACTCCCATGAATGGATCAAAAATTAAATCGCGCTCCTTTGATGCAATTCTGACAACATGCTTGAGAACTTTCAGCGGTTTTTGCGTTGGGTGATTAGGATTTTTCAATCTTTCTACGCCCATGCAAATGGGCGACTCAATAAAATTATGCATTTCTTTTTGACCCAAAAAGTTCCAAGTATGACCCTTGTCCCACATACAAACAATCATTTCACAACTGTTTAAAAAACCGGCCTTTAATACTTTGGGGACAGGATTTGTTTTGTGCCAAATCATAAATTGGAATGTGTTAAATTCGGAATCAAATGCTTCGTGCCACTTACCAATTAAATTATAGCTGGTAAATGCAAAAATGTTTCCAGTGGGTTTTAATATTCGCTTAAATTCTTTTACCCAATTTGTAGGTTTAAAATCTTTTTTATCCCATTCGGCTAAATCATTATTTATCTCTTTGCGCCACGAGAGTTTAATATTTCCCGTTGAATAGGGACTAAGGTTATACGGCGGGTCTGTAAAAATCAAATCTATTGATTTGTCTGGAATTTTTTTAATTAAATCGTGACTGTTGCCAAGTTTCAATTTGTATTGATTTTTCATGATTTACCCCAGATATGTCTGTTTTATCGAGTCAAGTGCCTCTTTAATTAGGTGCGAATTTTTTCTATACGCATCTAAAACTATTGAGTATCCATTTTCAGAGTGACAGACAAAGTTCCAGAAATCTCTGCCAATAAGTAACTCGTCAGTCGAAAAGAATTGTTTTACCCTCTCCTGTTTCCATGGTTTGTTTTCACCAAAACGGTTATAAGCAGTAGCAAAAAATATTTTTATATCGGAATTTATTGGCAAAGTATTTGAAAGGATTGCAAATTGTTCGAGAATTGCTTCTTTCTCGGAGCGAGCTTTTTTATTATCCAAATCGCCTCCAATTTTCAGCTCGATCAGGAAATGGCTATTCGAATTTTTGTCAATTAAATAATAGTCGCTGTCGTGTCTTTTGGTTAAGGTTTTGTCAAATTTGCTACTTTTTCTAAGAATCTGATAATCAGCAATTGTTGGTCTGATAGTGCGTCGTTTATATTTTTCTAAGATTTCAGCAATATTTTGAGTTTGTTCAGGCAACAATGGCCCTTCGACATTTTTATGGACTTCAAAATTAAGTTTAGCTATATTTATTGCTAATTTTTCCAGCATACCTCCAAGTGAACTATCTAACGACCGGACAAGCGCAGTATAATATTGAATTTCTTTTCCAAGTGCCTCAATAAATACATTATGAATTTTCATATTGATAACGCCGTCTGGATTATCAAATTCGGCCTCATGCCGAGATTGAAAACCCTGGGCGTAAGCATCGACAGCTGTCCCAACTAAATGTTTAATTGCTTCTTCGGTTGAAATTTTTTTCATTATTAAAAAAATACTTATATATCTATTATAGCATTTTAATTTATTTTAATTTCTTGGCAATTGCTAGCTCTTCGTCCGGCTTAACGGTTTTAACTTGAAAATCAAGAAATTTCAAGCCTGACAGTATTTTATTCCTAATAACTCCCGACCCGTAACCAATCTCGCCAGTGAAAGCAACAACATCAATTCCACCGAGCGCGGCAATGTAGGCACCAAGATATTTTTTCACTCGGAAGCAGTAAATCTCGATCGCTAACTTCGCTTCTTCTTTCGAGGAGTCTTTAGCAGTCTTATCTTTACTTATATGAAAATCATCATCTTCGACTTTCTCACCCGCTAGCGATAGAAGCGTGAGCATTTCACCTGAAGTATTTGACAGGCCCGCAAGGCCAGATTTATCTTCAATAATTTCTCTGGCACGACGATTGCCATATTTATCTACCAAATACAGGACAATCTCCGGATCAAGATCTCCGGATCTTGTCTGCATTGGTACTCCCTCCATTGGCGTAAATCCCATTGATGTATCTATTGGTTTACCGCAGTCTATCGCTGCTAAACTGCAGCCAGCACCCAAGTGAATAGTAACGACTTTTTTACATTTCTCTGGGTCAACTTCAGATGCTGTCCATTCGTGAGAAATCCCATGAAAACCATAACGCCTGATACCCAGTTCCTCAGCGATAGTTCTATCAATCGGATAAATTTTTGCTACCTCTGGCAAATTGCGGAAAAATGCTGTATCAAAAACGGCAAAATGGGAAGCGTAGGGGATTTTTTCAATTAGAGCTCGAATGACTTTTATAACCGCTGGATTGTGGTGCGGGGCAAGGGGAGAGTATTTCTCAATAATTTTCATCACAGGAAGTGTTATTGGCATTATTTCATCGGCCTCATCTCCACCATGAACAACGCGATAGCCAACTTTGACGATTTTATCTTTTTGCTGACTAAGTTCATCCAACATAGCGTTTACCGCTTGTGTGTGGTCACGCAGACGTTGACCGATGCCTGCCTGCCGGTAGGCAAGACCATTAAAACCGCCGGATTTTATTTCTCCGAGATATTGATCGAATACTTTATATTTTAGAGATGTCGAGCCAGTATTGACAACTAAAATCATAGTTTCCTTTTTTTGGGAATGCTTTATTCGCATACTACTTTTGTTTTAAGCCACCCGAGCCAACCCGCTTTGCGCTGAGGTAAGAAGAGTTTCTTTAAAAAATATTTAGAGGCAACAATTCTTAAGCCCGAGAGTTATAGTTCAGCGCCGGCTTACACAAAAGCAATATGCTCATTGCATTCCAGGTATCAAATTATTAAATTACCGAAACACCGCCCGGTGATTCCGGCGGCATTACCTTCATCTGTATCAAGATGGACACGAAGTTGATAATTGTTAGCGATTCTCACAGATACTTCAGCAAAAACCACCTTCCCTCGCTCAGTCTTGATAACCACAGCAACTTGCTGATCCTTGATTAGGCCGAGCTGTGATGCTTCGGTAGGGCTGCAGTGCAGATGACGTTTCGCAACAATCGCTGCGCGCCTGGTGATTTCCCCCTGATCAGCAGAAATTTTTATTTCCGCTGCACCCTCAAAAACATCAATTTCATATGGCGCAGTAATCCCGATTTCGTGGCAATCGGTTAAAGATAGCTCAACCTGGGTCTTCTCTCTAAAAGGAGAGAGGAACCGCGCGGGCAGTTTTCCCTCAGGACCAACTATTGTTACAAGCTTGTCTGTCGCAAATTCTCCTTTTTGGCTTAATTCTTTGACTTCCTTAAATGGCGCGCCTGAACCGAATAAAAAATTGAAATCTTCTTTCGACAGATGGATGTGTCTGGCTGAGACCTCAATTTCAACTTTCCTATCCACTTGTCCCTCCGTTCTCTTTACCCCAGTTAATAAAACATTAACGGGGTTTATTATAAATGATTTCAGAAAGTAAACTTCTGCCTGTCATTTCCTTTGGCTTTGGGATACCAAATAGCTCAAGAACTGTTGGAGCAATGTCGGCAAGTGACAGCTTCGAACTAACCATACTACTCAAAATGTCCCCGCCGGCAATTAAACCACGACCCATATCCTTGAGGTCCTTGCGTACCAAGATAAAGGGGACTGGGGACAATGTATGAAAAGTCTCTCTATCCCGACTGCCCCTAACCTGAATCATCTGCTCAGCATTACCATGGTCTGCTGTGATAATTAAAGTGGCATCCTCTGATAAAACTGCCTCGGAAACTTTCTTTATACAATCATCAACGATTGTTACTGCCTGGGTGGCGGCAATCAGGTCTCCGGAATGACCGACGCAGTCAACGTTAGCAAAATTAACTAAAATAAAATGGAATTTGCCACTTTTTATTGCCAGGATTAATTTATCAGTAAGTTCTGCCGCGCTCATTTCTGGTTTTTCGGCATAACTTTGCACCCGCGGGGAATTTATTATCATTCGCTCCTCACCAGGCAGCAGCTCCTCGCTACCGCAATCAAAGAAGTAGGTAACATGAGGGGATTTCTCGCTCTCAGCCAGACGAAATTGTTTGAGGCCATTGTCTGAAATAATTTTACCAAGAGTTTTTTGGATTTTTTCGCCTGGAAATGCAATGTTGGTTTTCTTCTCTATTGAAGCGGGGAGATAATAAGAGGTGAAAGTCACAAATGTCAAATTTGTTGGAGCAGCAAATTTTTTCCTGACTTCATGCATTCCGAGAAGTGCCAAAGTCAACTCCCGGGCACGATCAGGCCGGAAGTTGTAAAATATCAGACTATCATTTTCAGTAATTTTGCCAGTAGGATAACCATTCTTTTTAATCACAGTTGGTGGAATATACTGATCAGTATAGCCGGCTTTATAAGCATTGCTAATAACACTTAATGCTGAGTCGCTAGCATTGCCTATGCCATGAGTCATTGCCTGCATCGTTCTAACGATATTTTCCCAGCGATTATCTTTATCCATAGCAAAAGCCCGCCCACAAACAGTGGCTATTTCACCAACACCAATCTCAGCGATATACTTTTCTAAATTACTGACATATTTCAAAGCAGAAGTTGAATCAGTATCAAGTCCATCAGTAATTACGTGGATATATACTTTGGGTAGATTTTGCAATTTAGCAAATCGCAGAAGGGCAAAAAGATGTTTGATGTGACTGTGAATCCCACCATCAGAAACTAAACCAATCAGGTTCAATGAGGAATTATAGGAGAGAGCATTCCTAGCTGCGGCCAGAAGGGCAGGATTCTGAAAAAAAGTTTTATCCTGGATGCTTTTAGAAATCCTCTCAAGGTCCTGAAAAACTATTTTGCCAGCGCCAATGCTTGAGTGGCCAATTTCTGAATTGCCAACCATCTGATACGATCCGGCAACCTGACGAAAAGCCTGGAGAATTGCATGAGGAAAATCTCGCCATAGAGCGTTCATTGTTGGTGGGCTGCCCATTGTAATTGCATTACCACCCCACGATGGCGACATACCCCAGCCATCAAGAATAGCCAGAACGATCGGTAAGTGTGAAATTTCTTCCATAGTTAACTCCCGATTAAACTTATTGCTGTCATTTCCGGAGGCTTCTCTAACCCCATTATTTCAAGAATTGTCGGCGCAATATTTGACAATGCTCCACCGGGCTTTAACTTAAGTCTTGCGACAGAAATATCCTTTGAGACAATCACCAGGGGTACGGGATTTGACGTGTGTTCAGTTTGTGGTTGATTGGTACGGGGATTTAACATTTCCTCTGCATTGCCATGGTCAGCAGTTATAAAGACAACATAATTATTTTTAAGTAGAGCATTAGTAATTTTGCCCAAACATAAATCAACAAATTCTATTGCCTGAACGGCGGCGTAAAAATTACCGACATGACCAACCATGTCAGCATTCGCATAATTGCCAATAATGAGGTCAAAGTTTTCCCAAACTACTGAAACAATTTTCGCAGTAATTTTGGCTGCACTCATTGCCGGTGTAAAGTCATAAGTTGGAACTTTTGGTGACGGGACCATATACTGGAGCTCGCCAGGGAAGGGTTCTTCACAGCCACCGTTTATAAAGTAGGTCACATGAGCATACTTTTCTGTCTCAGCAATATGAAACTGTCGCAGACCTGCATGACTCACAACTTCGGCAAGGGTATTCTTAATAATATGCGGCTCAAACGCTGGGGTCCCCAAGGGATTTGGTTCACGATTAACGAAAGTCAAAAAATAGAGATTGGAAAGAATTTTTCTATCAGGCAACTCAGGCATGCGCACAGTAGTAAAGGCTCTGGTGATTTGTCTAGCCCGGTCTGGCCGAAAATTGAAAAAAATCACCGCGTCATTATCGCCAACCAGAACTTTCTCCTGATTATCACCAACAATCAGATGCGGTTTGATATATTCATCAGTAATATTCCGAAGATAAGCGCGAGAAATAACATCACGAATAGAAGGGCTAACTTCTGCCTCGCCTTTAGTTAAAGCATTATAAGCACGCGATGTCCGACCCCAGTTTCTATCGCGATCCATAGCGAAATAACGGCCACAAATAGTAGTGATTCTACCAATTCCGATTTCCTGGATTCTATTTGTAATAAGTTCAAGAACGGAAAGAGCAGAACTTGGATCTGAGTCTCTGCCGTCAGTAAAAAGATCAAGATATACTTGCTGTAAATCATTATCGCGGGCCATTTTTAAAAGGGCAAACAAATGACTCATATCCGAGTGCACGCGGCCAAAGCCAACCAACCCCATAAGATGAAGACGGGAGTTATTTTTTTTCACCTGTTCAAATGCCGCTAAAATTCTTGGGTTTTTGAAAAATTGACCATCTTTAATCAGAGTATTAATGTAAGGTAAGTCCTGAGGCACAATTCGACCAGCACCAATATTTAGGTGTCCCGTTTCCGAATTCCCGCTCGTGCCCGAGGGCAAACCAACGGCTTCGCCACAGGCCACAAGAGTCGTCCGGCAGTAATTCCGCCAGAAATAATCCATATTAGACGTTTTGGCTGCAGTAATTGCATTACCACCCCAAGGCGGTCCAAGACCCCAGCCATCAAGAACTATTAATGCTACCCTCGCTTTTTCCCTCATATAAGATAAATTTATTCCTGGGACGCTTAGCGTCCCTCTTGCCCCAGTTGGATTTTAAATTGATCAACAATCTTGGCGGAAACCGGATCCACCTGATTTAAAAAGCCAAGATACATCCCGACGTGTTCAATAAAATTTACAGAGAGAAGTATTTCCGAAAAACGATTCGCGGCTTGCGGAAAATTAATTCGCAGATATGAAATTTTTTTTGAAGAAAGAATATGGGCTGTTAGGTTTTCACGTTTTTTGATTTCTGGTCGGGAGAATTTTGATTCAACAAATATAATTGTAATATCTTCTAATAATTCCTTCGGAAACTCTAGCCCGGCAATTAGGTTATGATCAATCTCCGGTAGAAAATTAAAAGTCGCAAAACTTTTACCATCTTCATTGATCGCATGAGCAAAGCGCATGCCGGAAGAACGCAAATTGCCAGATGAAATTACAAAAACCAGGCTGTCTTGAATTTTCGTCGCCAAATCTTTGGCTGGATTAACTGTGCTGTGGTTTTCTGGAGTGATCTTAGTAGTTTGGGCTAGAACCTGATCACAAGCCTTGTCAAAATCATCCTTGGAGAGTTCCAAATAGCCAAGCTTTTTAAGAACGACGGATGGAATGACAAAAAGATAGGGGAAGGCCAATTTTGGCTCAGAGTCAAATGAGTATTTTATAATTGGCGAGCGATACTTAGAACAGAGATTTTCAAGTTTTCCCCCAGTGGTGATAGCCAAAAGTTTTGCGTTTTTTTGATAGGCTGAGACAAATGCATAAAGATCTTCTTCTGTATCACCCGAGTGGCTAACAGCAATTACTAGTGTTTCCTTGTCTACCCAGTTTGGCAAATCATAATCATGAACGCACTCAGCTACTAGTGTGGAGCCACGAAGGAGATCTTTTAAAAACTCTGCGACAATGCCTGAGGCGCCCATACCAAGAAAAACTACCTTTTTGCATTTGATAAAATAAGAAGGGATAGCAAAGCTGTTAGCAATCTCCCAAGCGTCCTTGCAATAATGGGCGAAATCACTAAGATACTCTCGCATCTTGCCCGGATCAGCCCGGCTAAAATCAATTTTGTCGAGATTAATATTCATAGCTTATTTATCTTTAATATTACAATAACTACTCCAAAAGTAAAGCCGGAAAAAATAAAGCGCCCCCGGCCGTAACCGGGGACGTGAGTTCTCGTGCAGTAACTCTGCTACCTCTCCCTCAACTTCGGGGGAGTGTCGGAAGCTGCCGACGACGACAAGCCGGTCAGCTGTTGGAAGTTCTTGCCGTCAATGTCAAGACGAAAGACCTGCCACTTACCCCCTACTTGCACCTGGGCAAGAATTACCATCTTGCCCCCAACCCGCAACAGCGATTTGCCGATCTTATCATCGGGGCCGGTGGTCAGTTGCCGGACATTCTCAAGCCGATAGCCGTTGTGCGTTGCATCAGCGTTTATCGGCACCAGAAGGCCGAGAAAGAGGTTATGATTTAGCCCGCCCCGGCTAGCGCTGAAAACCACTTGCTCTGTTTCCTTGGGATCCACGGGCGAATGACTTTCTAGAACGATCAGGTCGGTGAAATTACTGGCGCTAAACGTTGTCTCTATCCAGTACTTGTGCTGCTCGGTGGCACTAATAATCCGGCAAACCAGGCGACTCTTGCCACTTACGAAATCAATATCAGATCCGAGCAGGCGCCAGACCTGTCCGAACATCTTGTCCAACGCTCCTCCGGTGCCCGGAACCATCACTTCTGCCCTTGGCCTGATGGTGTTTTTCACCAGATCGAACACTTCCCATTTCATCTGACGATGAATTGGCAAGTAGTTGGCATCAGCTCGCCAATGTCCAATCCCGAAGTCCCCGTTGTTGATCAGCAGCAATCGCTGTTCTTTACCTGGCTTAATCCAGAACAATGATCGCTCTTCGGCGGATCTTGTCTTGACGAAAAGTGATCCGGCTGGCCCGGCAAAGATGTCAACTGCCTGGTGACCCGCAGGAATCTGCCAGATGCTGACTGAATCCTTGCCATCCGGCTCAGCCATCATCAGAATCTGCTCGGTCTGATTCTGGCGAACATAGAAGAAGTGCTTGCTGTCATTTGCTGCGGCAGGCAGCAAACACTCGTAGTCAACACCGAATCCGCTGATTTTGGCTGGAGCGAAGGTTTCTAGCCAGCCGCGCGGATCAAACCAGTTTCCGTAGCGGAGAACCCCTCGATAGCCATCTGCATCAGGTCGCGGAAGCGGCTGACGACCATATCCGCCGCTCGGAAACTCCTGCGGATATTGCAAGTTACAGTAGATCCCCAAATGAAGATGTGGAGATTTTCTGTAGTGGCCGATTTTGCCGATGACCTCGCCAGCGCGGACAACGTCGCCGATTCGGTACTTCCGAACCTGCTCATCCGTGTACTTTGTTCCATCCGGATTTGTCGGCCGCTCCAGGTGACCGAATATCCACGTCGAGCGCTCGCTTGTCGTGGTCAGATAGCGAATGCACATCGCGTAGTTCTGGCCAGCAGTATCAAGATCCCAGCTAGAAGGGGAACACCTGACCACGATTCCATCGGCTGGCGATTTCACAAGCTCTCCTTCGGGACAAAAGATATCCCAACCGCAGTGCCAGACTTTACCCCCCTCTTGGTAGTCATCTCCCTGAGCTCCAAAGTTCGAAGTTGTCTCCTCAAGATAGTGGAGATCCAACGGTGGGATATATCCGTCACCGAATGCTACTTCGAAAGATGCGGCACCAAGTATAAAAACGAATACAACGTTTCTGGCCATGCATCTCATCAGGATCTCTCCTTATTGTGAAGGTTCATCCGCTGATTATGCGGCAATCAGCAAACTGAGCAAAATTATACCATAAAAATCCCAAAAATAAAAGTTTCTGGTTGAAAAAACCGCCCGGAAGTGCTAAAATTACCATGTGCCGCGGTGGCGGAATTGGTAGACGCACAGGACTCAAAATCCTGCGATAGCAATATCATGAGAGTTCGACTCTCTCTCGCGGCACCAACATAAAAATAAAATGCCTAAAAATTTTACAGTTCGAGATTTGCCAAAAACCGAGAGACCGAAAAACATTACCCGCCAATGTGCAATATGCGGCAAGGATATTTTGGTGAAAGTTTTTTCCGACGGAAAATATTCTGGCGGCAATTATTTTCATAGCACCTCGGAATGCAATCCCAATGGTCAATGCCCGGATATCTATAAAAAGTCCGCTTCCCGTCCGTGTTCGTCCACGTCAAGTCGGCATAATTCCGCGTCAAGTGAATACTGGGAATGCGAGAGGTGCTATAGGGATAAATAGCTATTAAGCCATATCGAATTATCTACTCGTATTCTCCAAAAGGACAATTGATAAAAAATCGATTCACTTTAGTGAAATTGGGAAATCTGCTGTTATTCATGAGATTGTTTGGCGAGCATATAAAGCTAAACAAGCGGATACAAGGTTATTTGCGAATGATATTATCAAATTGCTCTCAAAATAAAAGAAAAGATTGAGTGTTTGCTGGCTACTTAAGCGTCGACTGGTTACGACGGGTCGGAAGCCCACCCAATCTATTAATCATAGTATATCAAATCATTGCATTGTTTGTCAATAGCCCGGGTGCAGGTAGGATAAAATTAATTATTGAAGTAATTGAAATCGAACACCGCGGCCTGTCCTGAGCCGTGTCGAGGGGTGGAGCGTATAGGAAATAAAATTATGAAGTATTTCGATACCTAATATCCGTATTTTATCCGTGTAATAAATCCGTCTAGTTATATGGCAAAAAATAGAAAAAATAAACTTTATCTGCTAATTATTTCAACCGCCTTAATTATTGGCGGCGTTTTTGTCTATTTCATAATATCTAGAGATAACCAATCTAATTCCTCACCAGTCGGCGCAAAAACAGTGACCAAAGTTATTGATGGCGACACGGTAATTGTAGAAGGCGGGGCGAGCGTCCGACTTTTGGGAATTGATGCTGATGAAAAAAGCTATCCCTGTTATGATGCGGCTAAAAACCGGCTTGAGGAGTTGGTCTTAGGCAAAGAAGTTGTATTAGAGAAAGACCAGTCAGATCAGGATCAATATAAAAGATATTTAAGATATCTTATTCTTGACGATCAAAATATTGATTTACAACTCGTAGAAGAGGGTTTGGCCGTCGCTAGATTCTCGCCGGAAAACCAGAAATATAAAGAGAAAATTCAAAAAGCCGAAACAGCGGCCAAAGAAAAGAAAATTGGTTGCAAATGGGGTGGCGTCACCCTCCCAAGGGAAGAAACAAAGACAGAGTTCAAGTGGGAAAAATTGACCGCGGAAGCAACTGGTCTCGAAGTGATCGGAGATTGTCAGGCAGGAAATTTTAGTGGCAAAGAGAAGATTATTGAAGGCAAAGTGGCTGATGCCTATAAGTCAAAAACAAACACTGTCTTTATTAATTTTGATAAGCCCTATCCGAATCACTGCTTTGTCGCCGTCATTTTTAGCTCCAACTTATATAAATTTATTGAAAATCCGGAAAAATATTACGCCAACAAAACAGTCAGGATAAAAGGCGTAATTAAAGAATACGAAGGCAAACCAGAAGTCATCTTAAGCGACCCCTCACAAATTGAAGTCGGGGAGTAAATTGTATCTAAAGTTCTCATCGAAAGATTGATTTGAGTGTAAAATCTAAGTAAAATTAAACAGAAATAAGTAAATAATGCCACAAAATATTTTAAAAAAACCGGTTTATGCTTTTGTTGACGCTTCCAATCTTTTTTATGGCGGAGAAAAGAGTTTGGGCTGGAAAATTGATTACAAAAAATTACTGAGATACCTCAAGGAGAAATATGGTGTTTCAAGAATATTTTATTATGGTGGAATTGAAACATTTAATTTCGAATATTCAATACTCGATAACAAACCAATGGATCTTAAAAAACTTCTAAATCATTTGCTTCGGTGTCTAAAAATACCTAAAATAAGCGAAGCTCGCATAATTTTGATAAAACGGAGTATTCAAAGAACTAAATTTTATTTGAATTTAGAGAAGTACGGTTATAATCTTAAGATCAAGCCAGTAAAAATTTACAGATCGGAAAATGGCCGCGTTGAAAGAAAAGCCAACTGTGATGTTGATATGACCTTTGATATTATGCGATATATGGCTCAATACAAATCGCTTATTGCCTTAACCGGGGATGGCGATTTTACTCCGGTGTTTTGCTATCTCAAAAAACAGAAAAGAGAAATTAAAATATTAGCTAGGGGAGAAAGAACGGCAAGAGAGCTGAAACAGCTGGTTGGCTCTGATTTCCGCGATTTTGTCCGGTTGAGGAAAGAACTTGAGTATAAAAATGCTGATGCAGATTAAAAACAAAAGAGGAGACATACGAGATATCTCCTCAATGTTTAGTATATTTAGTGTATCAAATCATATTCCTAGTTGTCAAGTGGTCGTTCAACTAATCGTCGAAGTCACCTTAAACGACCCCTCACAAATTAAAGTCGGGGAATAAAAAAAGCTTGGTTGACTTTCATACTTGCAAGTATGAAAGTAATATAATAAGCTAAAGATAACGAATATGCCGAAAAAGAGAATTGACACAGAATCAAAAGAGTTCTTATTTCAAACACTGAAGAAATTAAAAAATGATGATTTTGTTGATTTTTGGGAGTCATTATTTTCATCAGCAGAGATCAAAGATGTTTCGCGCCGACTAATGGCAGCAAAACTTTTACATCAGGATTTGACCTACGAAGAAGTCGAGGAAATAATGGGAATGGGTTCAAACACCGTAAATAAAATCCATTTCAAAACAAAAGGTAGCCCAGTATTGCGGGGCTTATTTCGAAAAAAATAGGTTGGTTCACTTTCATACTTGCCAGTATGGAAGTGGAAGGTGAATCAGTAAATTCAAGTCGCTTTTTTTATTTATCCTGAGCCTGTCGAAGGATTGATTTCTAAGCGATTTTAAGGTAAAATTAAGGCAAAGTTAAATTTGGAGAAATATGGCTGA
>Ga0100397_1000445_pt1 | contig 23707 bp, 35 predicted proteins | sample CryGeymeta201521_FD_81550 | JGI IMG/M metagenome (GOLD analysis project Ga0100397, IMG submission 81550) | Groundwater microbial communities from Crystal Geyser aquifers in Utah, USA - Crystal Geyser metaG 2015-21 | ecosystem: Environmental > Aquatic > Deep subsurface > Groundwater | place: USA... | reverse complement strand
CATTTCTATGTTTTGCTACTATAATTTCAATTAATTGAAATGTCTGATAATTTTCTTTAAAAAAATTATCATCTTTACTTTTTGATAGCATTAATACAAGATCTGCATCTTGTTCAATTGATCCACTTTCTCGTAAATCTGACAAAATAGGTTTTTTGTCAATTCTGTTTTCAACGTTTCTACTTAATTGTGATAAACCAATTATTGGTACATTAAATTCTCTCGCAAGTGTTTTTAATGATCTTGTAATTTGAGATAATTCTTGAACTCTATTTTCGTTTTTTAGTCTTGTATTTTGCATTAATTGAATATAATCAATAATAACTAAACCTAAGTTGTTTTGTTCAAAAACAATTGTTTTAATTTTTGATTTAATATCTTGAATAGATAAATCAAAAGTATCATCAATAAAAAGAGGAAATTTTGAAATTATTTTTATCATTTTATTTAACTTAATCCAGTCATTTTGATAAAGTTTTCCACTTTTTAATCTCATCTGATTAATATTTGTTTCCATGGATAATAATCTATACATTATTTGTTCTTTTGACATTTCTAAACTAAAAAACAAAACTGGAAGTTTTGAAGTTTTTATAAAATTTGAAACTATATTTAAACTTAATGCTGTTTTTCCCAGCGAGGGACGTCCAGCGATAATAATTAGATCAGATTTTTGAAATCCTTGTGTTATTGAGTCTAACTCTGAAAATCCAGAACTAGCACCAGATAATTTAGGACTTAAAGATTTAGTTTTCAACTCGAAAAAAATTGAATTAACTAATTCAGCACTACTAGATAATTTTTTTGGCTTGATTTCATTTGTAAGAGTCATTAATTTATTTTCTAAATCACTAAAAAGATTTTCTAATGATATGTTAGTTATGTAACTTGAATTAATGGTTTCATAACCTAATTTAATTAACGAACGTCGAATATATTTATCTTTTACTAATTTTAAATAATCTTCAATGTAAACTAGATTTGGAAGTTGATTTAAAAGTTCTAATAATACTTTTATTCCTCCAATTTTTTGTAAAATTCCGTTGTCTTGTAAAAATGTGATTACTGTCAAAATATCTATTGGAATGTTATTTTTATACATAAAAATAATAGACTTATAAATTTCTTGATGATTTTTAAAGTAAAAAACATCAGCTGAGATATTTTTTATAATAATTTCAATTACTTCTGAATTTATTAATAAACAACTTAGTATCATTTTTTCAGCTAAAAAATTATGAGGCAAATACTTATCAATTAATATTTGTTTGCTATTAGAGTTGAAATCTTGCATTATTTTTAGAATATAACAATTAATTTTACTTTAAAACTTGTAATTTTAATTCATTAGGTTTATATTTGTGTTGCGCGTCCTTAGTTCAGTTGGTAGAACGCTAGTCTCCAAAATTAGATGTCGAGGGTTCAAGTCCTTCAGGGCGCGTTTCTCTTTAATTAAGAGGGTTTTATTTTAAATTGATAGAATTTAATCTACTAGAAAATTTGTGCTTAATTTAGTTTTTAACGTTAGTATAGATGTTTTATAAAATTATTACCTAAATTTGACTCACAATTATAAACAAGTATTTTTTTAAAAAGATTACAATCTAGATTCTATATTTCTATTATTAAATTTTCATGGCTAAAAAAATTACTGCGTTGATAAAATTAGCTTTACCTGCTGGGAAAGCTACACCCGCACCTCCTGTTGGTCCAGCTTTAGGTCAACACGGTGTTAATATTGCAGCATTTTGTAAAGAATATAATGCTCAAACTGGTGATAAAGTCGACTTAATTATTCCTGTAGAAATTTCAGTTTATGAAGATCGAAGTTATACATTTATTCTTAAGACTCCACCTGCATCTGTTTTGCTAGCGAAAGCCGCAAAAATAAAGAAAGGTTCAGCAACTCCAAATCGGTTAAGTGTTGGATCAGTGACAAAAGCTCAGTTAGAAGAAATTGCCAGTGTTAAATTACCCGATCTAAATACTACAAATGTCGCAAGTGCAATGAAAATTGTTGAAGGGACTGCCCGTAATATGGGTATTTCAGTTGTCGACTAAATGTAAACTAAATATGTTTTGAATGGAGAAAAGTTATGCGAAAAGTATCGCGTCGTCATAAAGAAAATATAAAAAAAACGAAAAATACCATTTATTCTAGTTTGGAAACTGCTATTACTGCGTTGAAAGAAATAGCGACAACAAAATTTGTTGAATCTGTTGAATTACATGCTAACTTAAATATTGATCCGAAATATGCGGATCAACAGTTACGTACAACAGTAACTTTACCAAACGGTACTGGGAAAAAAATTACTATAGCCGTATTAACAAATGAAGAAAATTTTCCAGAAGCAAAATCCGCAAATGCAGACATAATTGGAAATGATGATTTAATTGAAAAAATTACTAAAGGTGACTTAAATTTTGATTTACTAATTGCAACCCCAAATATGATGCCAAAATTAGCTAAATTAGGACGTGTATTAGGTCCACGAGGCTTAATGCCATCACCAAAATCAGGTACAGTTACTAATACATTAACAGAAACATTAAATGATTTTAAGAAAGGTAAATTTGAATACAAAGCTGATAAAACTGGGGTTGTTCACGTCAATTTTGGAAAAGCTAATTTTTCAAATGAGCAATTATTAGAAAACTTAAAAGCATTATATCAATCAATTGAACAAAATCGGCCTTCGGGAGTTAAAGGGAAATATTTTAAAACTCTTTATATAACTACAACTATGGGGTCATCTATTAAACTTAACTTGGAAATGTTTGCTTAAAGTATTTTCTTTCATCTTTTTGAATCCTATTTACAAATCTTAATTACACTCGAAATAAAAATTATTATGTCAGAAAAAATTGATCAAATTGTTGAAAATTTAAAAACATTAACACTATTAGAAGCTTCAGAATTAGTGGCAAAAATTGAAGAAACATTTGGAGTAGATGCTTCAGCAATAAGTGGTGGTGGGATGATGATGGCAGCAACTACAGTTGCTCCAGTTGAAGAAGTTGAAGAAAAAACAGAATTTAACTTAATGCTTGACGAAGTTCCTGCTGATAAAAAAATCGCAATCTTAAAAGTAGTAAGAGGATTAACAGGATTAGGTTTAAAAGAAGCTAAAGAATTAGTTGAATCAGCACCTAAACAAATTAAAGAAGCTTTAACTAAAGAAGCGGCGGAAGAAGCTAAAAGTCAAATTGAAGCAGCTGGTGGTAAAGCCTCTTTAGTTTAAGATAACTTAAAAACACGAGGGTTTTCCGATTAAAGAATTGAATCACATAAAACTAAAAAAGGACTCTAAAAATAACGATTGAGTTTATTAAAACTCAATCATTATTTTTTCTCTTGACAGAATTTAATTTATATTATATTGTATTATTTGAGTTTTGAGTAAAAAAATATTCTAATTGATAATAGTTTAATCACATTTTCCTGAGCGCGGAGTAGAGCAGCCTGGTAGCTCGTTGGGCTCATAACCCGAAGGTCAATGGTTCAAATCCATTCTCCGCTAGAAATTTTGATAATTTTAATAAAAATTTTGTTTTTTTAATAAAATTATATAGTGAACGTTAAACATTTATAAAGTTTTACAGATGACATTAAATTTACAAACACCGTTTCCTACTTTTGGCGGGAGTACTGGAGGCTGGTTACGCTCAGCTGAGGTTGAAGAAAAATATGCTCTTACTTGGACTAGTCCGAAAGAGCAAATATTCGAAATGCCCACAGGAGGTGCAGCTATTATGCGTAGTGGGGAAAATTTACTATATTTAGCGCGTAAAGAACAATGCTTAGCATTAGGAACTCAACTACGTACTTTTAAAATTAACGATTATAAAATTTATCGGATTTTCCCAAGTGGTGAAGTTCAATACTTACATCCAAAAGATGGGGTATTTCCTGAAAAAGTAAATCCAGGTCGAACTGCTGTAAACAGTAGATTATTCTCAATAGGAAAAAATCCTAACCCAGCTTCTATCAAATTTAGTGGGGCTACTACATATGAAAGTTAACTTCTAACTTTCAAAAATTAAGATTAGTTTTGTAGCTAATCTTTTGGCGAGATGGCAGAGTTGGTCGATCGCGTCTGATTTGAAATCAGATGAATCTTTGCGGGTTCCGTGGGTTCGAATCCCACTCTCGCCTTTTCAAATTGCTTAGTTGTGTGAATAAAATATTCTAAGAAATTTAATGTTTTATGAATAAAGTATACGATTGGTTTGAAGAAAGACTAGAAGTTCAAGCAATTGCTGATGACATCTCTAGTAAATATGTACCACCTCATGTAAACATTTTTTATTGTTTTGGTGGTCTTGTTTTTACATGTTTCTTAATCCAAGTTGCAACAGGTTTTGCAATGACTTTCTACTATCGACCTAGTGTGGTTGATGCATTTGCTTCAGTCGAATACATTATGACAAGTGTGAACTTTGGCTGGTTAATTCGTTCAATTCATCGTTGGTCAGCGAGTATGATGGTATTGCTAATGGTGTTACATGTTTTCCGAGTGTACTTGACTGGTGGTTTTAAAAAACCTAGAGAACTAACGTGGGTTACTGGTGTTACATTAGCAGTAGTTACTGTCTCATTTGGTGTAACAGGTTATTCATTACCATGGGATCAAGTAGGATTCTGGGCATGTAAAATTGTAACAGGTGTTCCTGCAGCAGTGCCAATTGTAGGTCCACCTTTGGTTTTAGTTTTACGTGGAGGGGAAAGTGTTGGACAAAGTACTTTAACACGTTTTTATAGTGCACATACATTTGTTTTACCTTTAGCTGCTGCGGTTTTAATGTTGACTCATTTTTTAATGATCCGCAAACAAGGTATTTCAGGGCCATTATAAATTTTAAATTTTGTCAAATTCTAAAAATAAACTTTAAAATAAAGATAGATTATTATGTCAGTAATTAAAAAACCAGATTTAACTGATCCCAAATTAAGAGCTAAATTAGCTAAAGGTATGGGTCATAATTATTATGGAGAGCCTGCATGGCCAAATGATCTTTTGTATGTATTCCCATTAACTATGTTAGGAACGCTAGCTTGTGTTGTAGGACTATCAGTATTAGCTCCAACACAAATGGGAGAGCCAGCAGATCCGTTTAATACACCTTTAGAGATCTTACCAGAATGGTATTTTTTCCCAACATTTAATTTATTACGTGTGTTACCAAATAAATTGTTAGGGGTTTTAGCAATGGCAGCAGTTCCGTTAGGTTTAATAACTGTACCATTTATTGAAAATGTGAATAAATTTCAAAATCCATTCCGTCGTCCAATTGCAAGTTTAACTTTTATTCTTGGATTTTTTGTGGCCGTATGGTTAGGTATTGGTGCATGTTTACCTATCGATAAAGCAATTTCATTAGGATTTTGGTAAAAATTTAAGCTGGTTTTTATATATAATTATATATAAAAACCAGCTTCTTCAATTGCAAAGAAAGTACTAATTATTCTGTATTAAATTTTAAATAATATTGAATCAAAAACTTATACGTTTGTTAAGTTTAGTTTTACAGCTATAGCAACATAAATTAAAATACCAAAAGCAGTTAAAATATTTAAAAAACGTTGAGCCGATTTTGGGGACCCTAGTACAGGACTTTTTGTAGCAAAACTTGATAATCCTACATTTTCTTCAGGTAGACGTAGAAAAATAATTCCAATTAGAAAAAAACTTACAATAAATAACAATAGTTTTAACATAAATTTTTTGTCAAAGGGTTTGTTTAAAATAGACTTTTTATCCTTTTGTTTCTAAAGTTTTACAAATTACTCTTCAATTTCAAAAATTTCTTTGAAAACTTTGCTTACTTTATCTCCAGAATCAATTGTTTCTAATGGGTCTTTTCTTAATCGATGGCGTAAGCATAATGTTATTATCTTAGAAATATCCTCAACTGTAACTTTATCTCGTAGATTATAGGCAGCATAGGCTTTAGCAGCTCGATTTGTTACAATATCACCTCTCAACCCGTCAACGTCTAACTTGCTACATACTTCTGAAATTTTAACTCTTAAATCGTAGTCAATTTCAACAGTTGGTAATAGTTTCTGAGCTGAAACGATTTTTTCTCTTAATTCTTTTTGTTGAGATTCGTAACTTTCTCGCCAAGCCATTGGATCTTTATCAAAAGACGTTCTTTCTTCTACAACTCTTACACGTAATATTGGATCTTTCACTGTTCGAATTTCAGCATGCATTCCAAATCGATCTAATAATTGTGGTCGTAATTCACCTTCTTCTGGATTTCCTGAGCCAACTAATACAAATCGAGCTGGGTGTCGAATAGAAATACCTTCTCTTTCAACTGTGTTCCAACCTGAAGCCGCAGAGTCTAATAAAATGTCAACAAGATGATCATCTAATAAGTTTACCTCATCAACATAAAGAATACCCCGATTCGCTTTTGCTAATAATCCTGGTTCAAACGCTTTAATGCCTTCTGTTAATGCTTTTTCAATATCAATAGTTCCACAAACTCTATCTTCAGTGGCTCCTAAAGGTAAATCCACCATTGGAATTTTAACTAATTCCGTTTCAATTGGTTGATTTTTTTGAATAGCTAATTTTACTTCATTTCCCATTAAATCTAAGTCTGATTTATGAGAATTAAATGGATCATCTTTAACTACTTCAATTTCGGGAAGTAAATCAGCAATTGCTCGAATTGTTGTAGATTTCCCAGTACCTCGATCCCCCATAATCATTACTCCACCAATTTTTGGATCAATTACATTAAGTTGCAATGCTAATTTCATTTCTTCTTGTCCAACAATTGCGGTGAACGGAAAAACGGGAGTTTCAAACTTTTTTAGGTCTTCTTTTACCATAGCTTATTAAAGATTATTAAATATACAAGTTTTTAAATAAATGATTGAGTTAATTGTTGAATTATAAAAATTTATTGATAAAGTGTCGAACCTAATCGAATTGCTAAAATTCCAGCTAATAAAGCCATGAATAGAATAGTATACACTTGTGAATCGTAAATCATAAAAATACTCCTTATTTTAATTAACTATATTTTCGATTTTAAAAAATTTAATATTCTAGATTAGAATCAAAATGTCTAATTCTAAATCTATCAACTTTCTATTTTTAATTTTAAACTAAATTAATAAAAATCCATGAATTTAATTGAAAGAAGTTTTTATTACCAACTTGATTTAGTTACACCAGGAAGTAAACATTGATGTGCCATTTCTCGAAAAACATGACGTGATAATCCGAAATCTCGAAAGACTCCACGTGGTCTGCCAGTTTTCCAACATCGATTTCGAATTCTTATTTTTGAACTATTACGAGGTAGTTTTTGTAATTTCGAGTGTAATTCAAGTTTTAGAGTAAATTTTTCTTCTTTTTGATATTGTTTTATTAAATTTTGACGTTTGAATGCATATTTTTTTGTCAACTTAATGCGCTTTTTTTCGCGCTCAACCATACTTTTTTTTGCCATAATGATTTTTTCTATCTAATTTTTGTAGTTTCAATAAAAGTAATTATTACAGTAAGCTTATTGTAGATTAAAAATTTTAGCAAGTATATTTAATAAAAATAAATTTATTCTAAATTTTTATGAATAAGAAATACTTGATTCTATACCCTAATTCATCAGAAAATTAAAATGACGATTAACAGAGTTTAATCTTTAATAAAAATTTAAAGAATTAATTAATTCTTTAAATTTTTGCGTATAATGATACGGTAGCTAAACTCGTATGAAGTCTAGTCGTAAGAAAGTCAAAAACCATTATTTATATTGAGGAATCTATTGCTATGGCATTACCATGGTATCGTGTTCACACGGTTGTTTTAAATGATCCCGGAAGATTAATTGCAGTACATATTATGCACACTGCACTAGTGGCAGGATGGGCTGGTTCTATGGCATTATATGAATTAGCAGTATTTGATCCATCAGATCCTGTTTTAAATCCTATGTGGCGTCAAGGTATGTTTGTGATGCCTTTTATGACAAGATTAGGTATTACTGATTCATGGGGTGGTTGGAGTATTACAGGTGAGAGTGTTTCAAACCCTGGTCTTTGGAGTTTTGAAGGGGTAGCATTATCACATATTGTTTTATCAGGTATGTGTTTCTTAGCTGCTATATGGCATTGGGTTTATTGGGATTTAGAGTTATTCCGTGATCCCAGAACAGGAGAGCCCGCTTTAGATTTACCAAAAATCTTTGGTATTCATTTACTTTTATCAGGATTTTTATGTTTCGGTTTCGGAGCTTTCCACGTAACAGGTTTATTTGGACCTGGTATTTGGGTTTCTGATGCTTATGGAATTACTGGTAAAGTACAACCAGTTGCTCCTGCATGGGGTCCAGAAGGTTTTAATCCATTTAATCCAGGTGGTATCGCATCTCATCATATTGCAGCAGGTCTTTTTGGTATTCTTGCTGGTATTTTCCATTTAACTGTTCGTCCACCTCAACGTTTATACAGAGCGTTAAGAATGGGTAATATTGAAACGGTTTTATCAAGTAGTATTTCAGCAGTATTTTGGGCTGCTTTTATTACATCAGGTACTATGTGGTATGGTGCTGCAGCAACGCCAATTGAACTATTTGGGCCAACGCGTTATCAATGGGATAGCGGTTATTTCCAACAAGAAATTGAGCGACAAGTTGAAGCTTCAGTAAGCGAAGGTTTATCAGAAAGTCAAGCATGGTCAAGAATTCCTGACAAGTTAGCATTCTATGATTATATTGGAAATAATCCAGCAAAAGGTGGTTTATTCCGCGCAGGTCCGATGGACAAAGGTGATGGTATTGCAGAAGCTTGGTTAGGTCATCCTATTTTCCGAGACAAAGAAGGACGAGAATTAACAGTACGTCGTATGCCAGCTTTCTTTGAAACATTTCCAGTTATTTTAGTTGATAAAGATGGTATTATTCGTGCAGATATTCCGTTCCGTCGTGCTGAATCAAAATATAGTATTGAGCAAGTTGGAGTAACAGTTGATTTCTATGGTGGTAAATTAAATGGTCAAACGTTTAAAGATGCTCCAACAGTTAAGAAATTTGCTCGTAAATCACAACTAGGAGAAGTATTTGAATTTGACAGAACAAGTTTAGAGTCAGATGGTGTATTCAGAAGTAGTCCACGTGGTTGGTATACTTTTGGTCATGCTAACTTTGCATTACTTTTCTTCTTTGGTCATTTATGGCATGGTGGTCGAACAATTTTCCGTGATGTTTTCACTGGTATTGGTGCTGAAGTTACAGAGCAAGTAGAATTTGGTGCATTCCAAAAACTTGGTGACAAATCAACTAAAAAACAAGGTGCTGTTTAATTTACAGTTATTTCTTTATATTTAAATAGGATAAAACAATGGAAGCCTTAGTTTATACATTTTTGCTTATTGGTACTTTAATCGTAATTTTCTTTGCTGTATTTTTCAGAGAAACACCTCGAATTATTAAAAAATAAAACCAAATCAATGGTTTTATTTTTTAGTCCTCATGTTCTTCAAATGGATCACGCAAATTTTTTGCAGCTGGTCCAAAAGCTGTGTAGACAGAATATGCGGTAATTCCTAAGAGTAAACTTGCGACAAAAATTACTATAATAGTTGCTGTTTCCATGTTATATAATTATCTAAGTTAACAATTTAGTATTATATAGCATATAATAGAAAAATTAATTTATTAAAAGTAAATATTTTTATGGCATTACGAACAAGATTAGGTGAACTTTTACGCCCTTTAAATGCTGAATATGGTAAAGTTGCACCAGGTTGGGGAACAACTCCAATTATGGGTGTAGTAATGGCTGCGTTTTTGGTATTTTTATTAATCATTCTACAGATTTATAATTCATCTTTAATTATTGAAAATGTAGATGTAGATTGGACAAATGGTATTGTATAATGAATAATAAAATTAAAAGTAATTTAAAAATTTTTTTAAATTACTTTTAATTAAAAAAACTAACTAAAAGTATAAATCTATGGATATATTAAGTTTAGGATGGGCTTGTTTAATGACAATGTTTACATTTTCATTAGCTTTAACAGTTTGGGCTCGCAACGGCTTCTAATTTAGACAAATTTTATAATACTTAAAATTGAAAATATCATGGAATTTATTAAACAAATATTCCCTTACGCAAACACAGAAATTGTTACAGCAGCAAGTATCTGCTTTTTTATGACCTTATTTGGACTTTCATTAGGATTTGCTTTATTAAAAGTTCAAGGTGAATAAAAAAATTATTTTATGATAATATTTATTGGCAACTATATTATCATAAAATAATTTTTTAAAAAACGGGACTGACGAGACTCGAACTCGCAACTTCCGCCGTGACAGGGCGGTGCTCTAACCGATTGAACTACAATCCCCACAATTACCATTTTATTTTAATGGATTTGTAATTTATGTCAACTTTTTCGTAGTTTTATTCTAGTTCTTTAACTAAAGGAGAAACAGGGATTCGAACCCTGGGTACAATAAATTGTACGATAGATTAGCAATCTATTGCTTTCGACCACTCAGCCATTTCTCCTAAACTCTTGGCAGTAAGAAACTAATCCATGAGTTTTAAATTTGGCTCTGGTGGGATTTGAACCTACGACCTTGGGCTTATGAATCCCCTGCTCTAACCACTGAGCTACAGAGCCTTAGCCTATTTAATTAACTGAATTCTACCATAAATTTTAGAAAATTAAATATTAATTTACTCCAAGTTTACGTAGTAAATATATTTTCAGTCAAAATAAAAATTATTTATAATTATATAATAAAAATTAAAGGCTTCTTTATTTTATGAGTGATTTTTGGAATAACATAGTTCGTTACCCAAGGTTTTTTATTAGTAGTATGTTAGGTTTAATAGTAGTCATCCTCTCTACCTTTAAAAGTTTGTTTAATATTAAACAATTTGGTTATCTTTTTCCAATTCTTCTGATTTTACTTAGTGTTCTTTTATTTAAAATTTTAACTATTATGACTGGTTTGTAGAATCAGTGAATAAAGATTGTTTCAATACAATCATTATTCACTGATCCTTTTACTTTATTGTAAAAATTGAATTAGTGGGCCGAGTTGGATTCGAACCAACGTAGCGTAACGCAGCGGATTTACAATCCGCCCCCTTTAACCACTCGGGCACCGACCCTAGATGTACTAATACAGTAACATATTAAAAATGAAAAAACAACATAATAGTTTTAAAACGACATTTTCTTAAAATTCTTATGTTGACGTTTATTTAGTTTTTAAGTATATATATATGTAGTATAACATCACTTAATGGGTAATTAACTCAGCGGTAGAGTGTCTGCCTTACAAGCAGAAGGTCACAGGTTCAAATCCTGTATTACCCATAACTTTAGGGCCTATCGTCTAACGGATTAGGACAGAAACCTTCTAAGTTTCCAATGTAGGTTCGATTCCTACTGGGCCTATAATAATTAAATTTCATAGGAATTTTTTACTAAACCTGTTTTGATTATCTTTTAATTAATAAAAAGCTGGTGAAGGGACTTGAACCCCCAACCTACGGATTACAAATCCGTTGCTCTACCATTGAGCTACACCAGCAAATATATAAATGTATTTTACTACAAATTAAATAAATTAGCAAAGTTAAAATTTTTTTTAATATGTAAATTACTGTTGGCTATTTGTTAATATAACCTCAATTTAATATTGTTTTAATGTGAAACTAAAAGATAAAAACTTTGTAGCTTTTTAAGATCTTGTAAAGATTAAAGTTACAAGATCTTAAAAAATAGACTAAATTTCAAATTGATTACCACGACGATACTGTAAAAATGCTGCAACAAAAAGGCCCAGTGCAGTTACAGTTATAAGTCCTAAAACTATACCAGATAATAAGGGTTCTACCATTTCTTATTGTTTTTTAATTGTATTATAATCATGAATAATCTTCTATCAACAATTATACAGTAATTAACTACTGATTATTGGTTGGATTTTTGAGAGTTATCTAAATCCAATGGCAGCTTGCCATACAAAAGCTAATAATAAAAAGAACACCGGAATTACAGGAAGTACGTCTACAATCGGACTAAAAACAACATATGCTTCTGGTAAACGAGATAATAGTAAAGTTTCCATAAGTAAATATATCTATTTATATAAAATTTTTAAGATTAATAAAAGTAAATTTAATAATATTAATTCTAATTTAAAACTCTTTAAATTTTTAATTTCTATTAATGTTTTATTTTAGTATGTTTTTATATATAATTCATATCGTCAGTTTCTAAAACTGATAATTACTAATTGAAAAATTTTTTAAAATCAAAATATGGCAGCTGCATTTTTACCTTCGATTTTAGTTCCTATTGTTGGTTTAGTTTTTCCAGCTTTGAGCATGGCATTATTTTTCATCTATGTTTCAATTGAAGATATTAATTAATTATAATGTTTTCGATTCGAATTTAATTTTAAAAACTCGAATCGAAAAAGATTAACTCTTTACTTTTTTTCTTTAAAATATTTTTGTTTTATATATTTTCTTTAATATTAACGTATAATAATAATCAGAAGCTGAGAAGACTAGAGTAAAATTGATTATTGTTTACTCTATAAATAATTAAATGAAAGGATTATTATAATATGACCATTGCTATTGGGCAAAACCAAGAACGCGGCATTTTTGATCTTGTTGACGATTGGTTAAAAAAAGATAGATTTGTTTTCGTTGGTTGGTCAGGTTTATTATTATTCCCAACTGCTTATTTAGCAGTAGGTGGGTGGTTAACAGGTACAACGTTTGTTTCATCATGGTACACACATGGTTTAGCAAGTTCATATCTTGAAGGCTGTAACTTTTTAACAGCGGCTGTATCAACTCCAGCAAACAGTATGGGTCACTCTTTATTACTTTTATGGGGTCCAGAAGCACAAGGTGACTTTACACGTTGGTGTCAAATCGGTGGACTTTGGGCATTTGTGGCTTTACATGGAGCATTTGGTTTAATCGGATTCTGTTTACGTCAATTTGAAATTGCACGTTTAGTAGGCATTCGTCCTTATAATGCTATTGCTTTTTCAGGTCCAATTGCAGTTTTTGTTTCAGTATTTTTATTATACCCATTAGGCCAAGCAAGCTGGTTCTTTGCACCAAGTTTTGGTGTTGCTGGTATCTTCCGTTTCTTATTATTCTTACAAGGCTTCCACAACTGGACATTAGACCCATTCCATATGATGGGTGTTGCTGGTATTTTAGGTGGTGCTTTACTTTGTGCGATTCATGGTGCAACTGTAGAAAATACGTTATTTGAAGATGGTGATGCAGCAAACACATTCCGTGCATTTACACCAACACAATCAGAAGAAACATACTCAATGGTTACAGCTAACCGCTTCTGGTCTCAAATTTTTGGTGTAGCGTTTTCTAACAAACGTTGGTTACACTTCTTTATGTTATTTGTTCCGGTAACTGGCTTATGGACAAGTGCAATTGGTATTGTTGGTTTAGCTTTAAATTTACGTGCTTATGATTTTGTATCACAAGAATTACGTGCTGCAGAAGATCCAGAATTTGAAACATTCTATACAAAAAATATTTTATTAAACGAAGGTATTCGTGCTTGGATGGCTGCACAAGATCAACCACATGAAAACTTTGTATTCCCTGAGGAGGTATTACCACGTGGAAACGCCCTTTAATAGTAGTATAGCAGGTCGCGATATCGAGTCTACAGGTTTTGCTTGGTGGAGTGGAAATGCTCGTTTAATCAATGTTTCTGGTAAATTGTTAGGTGCGCACGTAGCACATGCTGGTTTAATGGTATTTTGGGCTGGTGCTATGATCTTATTTGAAGTATCACACTTTGTACCTGAAAAACCTTTATATGAACAAGGTTTTATTTGTATGCAACACTTAGCAACATTAGGTTATGGTGTTGGACCAGGTGGTGAAATTACTACTACTGTTCCTTACTTTGCTGTAGGTGTTGTTCATTTAATTTCATCAGCTGTTTTAGGTTTTGGTGGAATCTACCATGCTTTATTAGGTCCTGATACTTTAGAAGAGTCATTCCCTTTCTTTGGTTATGACTGGCGTGACAAAAATAAAATGACAACAATTTTAGGGATTCACTTAATCCTTTTAGGATGTGGTTCTTTATTATTAGTTGCTAAAGCAATGTATATTGGTGGGGTTTATGATACATGGGCACCAGGTGGTGGTGATGTTCGATTAATTAGTACGCCTACCTTAAATCCTATTGTAGTTTTTGGTTACGTGTTCCGTTCTCCATTTGGTGGTGACGGTTGGGTTGTATCAGTAAATAATATGGAAGACGTTGTTGGTGGTCATGTTTGGGTTGGTATTTTATGTATCATTGGTGGTACTTGGCATATCTTTACTAAACCTTTTGCTTGGGCACGCCGAGCTTTTGTTTGGTCAGGTGAAGCTTATTTATCATATAGTTTAGCAGCTATTTCACTTATGGGGTTAACTGCTTCATTATACGCTTGGTTTAATAATACAGCTTATCCAAGTGAATTTTATGGTCCAACAGGTGCTGAAGCTTCACAAGCACAAGCTTTTACATTCTTAGTTCGAGATCAACGTTTAGGCGCAAATGTTTCTTCAGCACAAGGTCCAACAGGTTTAGGTAAATACTTAATGCGTTCACCAAGTGGTGAGATCATTTTTGGTGGTGAAACAATGCGTTTCTGGGATTTACGTGCACCATGGGTTGAACCATTACGTGGTCCAAATGGTTTAGATATTAATAAAATCAAGAATGATATTCAGCCTTGGCAAGAACGTCGTGCAGCAGAATACATGACGCATGCTCCTTTAGGATCATTAAATTCTGTAGGGGGTGTAGCAACTGAAATTAACTCAGTTAATTATGTTTCGCCACGTTCATGGTTATGTTGTTCACACTTCTTCCTAGGATTCTTCTTCTTAGTAGGTCACTGGTGGCACTCAGGTCGTGCGAGAGCAGCAGCAGCTGGTTTCGAAAAAGGTATTAATCGTGCTAACGAACCTGTATTATCAATGCGTCCTATTGATTAATACTAATTATTTTTACCTAACTATTATAGTTAGGTAAAAATAGCTATTATTGATATTTTTTTATCTTTAAATTGGGCTGCCTGGGACTCGAACCCAGAACTATTCGGTTAAAAGCCGAGTACTCTACCATTGAGTTAGCAACCCCTACCACTATAGTATCATGAATTGATAGAACTATCAAAATATTTTCTTTTTAAATTTCTCGCCTTTGAAAGTCGACTATTTTAATAAATTAATTTTTAATTGAATTTTCAAGATGTTAGTTTTCCCTTCATTGATCGTTTATTTAGTAAAATATTTATTAAAACAAATTTTTATTTTTATCAATTCAAATTCTTTATGAAAAAATAATTTTGTTTCGATTTAATAAACTAAAATGATAAGTAAAACATTAATGAAAATAATATTTTTTACTTTATAAATTTTAAAGTAAAATGAAAATTAACATTATCGGTTATTTTATTACTTAAAATTTTATTCAAAATTGATAAATAAGGATTTAAAAATGATTAATTGGCAAGTTTTAGGACAACTAATAGCTACAGGTACTATTATGTTAGCAGGTCCCGCAGTAATTGTTTTATTAGCTTTAAAGAAAGGTAATCTTTAATATTATCTTTTTGTAATTTCGATCATCAATCTAAAAACTTTTTCAAAATATTTATGATAACTGCTTTAACAGCTTTATTAGTTTTAATTTCATTAGGTTTAGTTGTAACAGTTCCAGTAGCTTTAGCTACACCAGGTGAATGGGAAAACTCGAAAGAACAATTCACAAAAGGTTTTCAGGCGTGGGTAGCGTTAGTTCTTATAATTGCTGCGGCAGATGGAATTGCTTTATCACTTTAAAAATTTAGAAATTATAGTTATAACTATAATTTCTAAATTTTTTTATTTTTAAAAGTATTGACAAAACTAATTAATCTTTGTATATTTACAGTAGTTTAGTGGTTCAGTTAATTTTTATTAAATTTGTTAGCGGGCATAGCTCAGTGGTAGAGTGCAACCTTGCCAAGGTTGATGTCGCGCGTTCGAATCGCGTTGCCCGCTTCAAAACTGTAGAATTAATTAATAAAAAACTTTATAGCCCCCATCGTCTAGAGGCCTAGGACAGCTCCCTTTCACGGAGCAGACAGGGATTCGAATTCCCTTGGGGGTATAGTCTAACAAAAATAACAAATTCGTAAGGGTTTTTACTTAAACGCTTGATTTTTAAATGAAAGTTTAGTATGTTTGACTAGTGCACTAGTCAAACATACTAAACTTTCATTTAAAAACTAGTAGATTCGTAGAATTAATTTATGTTCTATCTCTTTCAACTCTTACTTCTTTTAATTAATATTGATCAAAAAACAGTTTTAAATTGGTTTGGTCTAGAAGACCCTAAAATTCAAACAAGTTATCCAATAATAGAAAATAGTCTAGAATTTGATACTTCAAATATTGAAATATCAACGGATGTTTCTTTCGAAACTTTTCGCATAATTCTCGAAGGTTTTTGGAACAAACTTCAAAATGGGTTAACTTTATCTGATATTGAAAATGTTCTATTTTTAATTCTTTTTCTGCGTTTTGTAATTCTTGCAATTAGATATAATTTAAAAACGTCTTTTTATATTACGTGTATAGGTCTTTTCGCTGGATATTTATGGTATAGACATTTAATTGATTTAATCTCTATGTATAGAAGTGTATTATTAAAACTTCCGTTTTTAAACTCATTAGGTATGGATGCTGTCCAAATGCGTTCTTTGAATCGTCAAATGGCTTTTACTGATGTTAAAATAGGCGAAAATTCTCATTGGTATAATCCAGTCCAAATTATATATTATGCATTGACGAGAGGAATAATTCATACAGATTCCGAGACTGGACTTCGATACTATATCGATCCGATATCAATGGTTATTTCTAATTTACCAGAACCAAGTAAGTCAAATATTGCTCCTGTCTATTACAAAATTTATAATACTATTATCCCAAAAATAGGAGACATTTGTAGTAAATTTTGGAGCCAACTCTCAGGAGTCGCTGCCTACGCTTTAATAACTCGGATTGGTAAAAGATATTGTCCTTATTTAGTAAGATGGCATTGGACTTTTTTAATAATTATTGGAATGATTGAACAAATTTTTATCTATTTTATATATCGAGTTTCATATTTTCAATCATTTGTTCTAATCCCTCAGTCTGAGTTTTCTAACAATTCTGTTGACTCAAATCTATTTTTACAAATTAGTCTTTTAAATTGGATTCTTGGTTGCGTTGTTTTAACTCATATCGGTTTTATAATTTTTGGATTATTTCACGCGATTTGTGGTCAATATTTTTATTTTCCATTCTTTGTCGAGAATACTGAACTTCATATTGGACAACGTCCTAAAGATAGTATTTATAGTGGTGGTCAAACGGCATGGCAAGATCAAAAACAAAAAACGAACACTCTTTTGTTTCCTAAACTTTGGTTTGGTTGGTTTGGTAGTGGGTCAAAAGAAGATCTGAATGTTTTTAAGAATATTTTAAGATTAATGAAAAAATTATTGAAAAAAATCAAAAAATAATTTCAATTTAACTGGTAAATTGAAATTATTCTCTGGCTATATCTTTCATATAGATTAAGTTACTTACTTTATATGAAAGATATAGCCAGAGAATAGACTATTATTTAGTTTATAATGATGAACCTAAGCCTGAATATGAACCGTATATAAATAAAGCAAGCATAGTAATTACAGCTAAACCACCTACTAAACCTACAAGCCATAAAGGAATTCTACCAGTATTTGCCATAAAAAAAGCTCCTATTATTATTAGATTTAGATATTAGTTGAAAAAATAACTTGAGAATAAAACTGCTAAAACAAAAATTAATAGAAGTCCCCAGTAAAGAGAAGTTCGGTTTAATTCTACTGCTTGTTTATTTGGGTTTGGACCTGTCATAAAAGTTACCTCGTATATTAATATATTAATTTATCTTTGAATAAATTGCATTGCAGTAATCCCACCTAAAAAGAAGACTGTAGGAACTGCTAATCCGTGAATTGCTAACCAACGAAATGTAAAAATTGGATAAGCTACAGGTTGATTAATGTTTTTTGCCATTTTTTTTACCTCAATTATAAACCTTTAGTTAAATCTTCTAGTTCTTGTTTTGCGCTGAAGCGATCGTTTACTAATGGAATTTGTTGACGATCTTGTGTAAAATATTCATTTGGACGTGGAGTTCCAAATACATCATAAGCTAACCCAGTACTTACAAATAACCAACCTGAAACAAAAAGAGATGGAATTGTAATACTATGAATAATCCAATAACGTACGCTAGTAATAATATCCGAAAACGGACGTTCACCCGTAGATCCACCAGACATATTTATATATTCTCCTATAAAAAAACGATTGTTGCTCAGTCTAATTTTAAATTTATTAGAATTACAGAAAGCGGGCAGGGGGAATCGAACCCCCATCATTAGCTTGGAAGGCTAAGGTTTTACCACTAAACTATGCCCGCGTAACTTTATTATAAAATTACGCCAGTTGAAAAGCAATAAAACCTTATAAATTTTCTAATTTTAAATCTAAAAATTTTGCTAAATCAGCGGCTTCTTCTTCTAAATTTGAAATAGCTATGGGTTCTTGAACTGGAGTTAAAGGAATTTTTCTTTCATCTTTTAAACATAAGTAAATGCTTCGAGTGGGATTGAATCCTTCTGTTATTTTGATTCCAATTGCTCTCACATTTGATAGTGGGTACGTTAAAAGAATATCACGATTTTTTCCTGGAAATCCCTTTCGAACAATCTTCACAAGGTTTTCTAGTTTGTTGTATTCATTGTAACCACTACCAATATCTAAAATTACACTGATAATAGTATAAATACTAATTACTAAACTAAGTGTTCCATAAAACAACATAACTAAACCTTGTGGAAGAAAAACAATATCTGTAGGATTTGTTAAAGGTAGTAAATTAACTTTTAAATAACTTGAAATGCCAGCTAATAAAAAGCCTAATCCTCCTACAAATAAAAAGAATGACCAAAAATAGTTGCTAAACCTTCTTGATCCAAGAATTTTATCTTGCCGAATTTCTTGTTGCATTTGATTTAATTAAAGTTGAATAAAAATTAAATTAGTTTAATTGATTTTAATCCGATAAATAAACCAGAAGCAAGTGTGAAGCAGAATCCTATTAATAAAAAGTAGTCGATAGCAACTGTCATAAAATCTCTCTTATTTTATCAAAATGAAGTTTCTAAAAATTTTTATATCTATTAATATATATTATATAGTAATAGATATAAAAATTTTGGTTGGTTAAAATTTTCAAAAAATTTTAACCAACCTGATATTTGTTTTATCAAAAATTTTATTATTAATTTAACTAACTCTCAAACTAATTTTATGGCTAACTTTATAAAACCGTATAATAATGATCCGTTTGTAGGTCATTTAGCAACGCCAATAACATCATCTGCAGTAACAAGAGCAATTTTACAAAATTTACCAGCTTATCGTTTTGGGTTAACTCCTTTATTACGTGGTATTGAAATTGGTTTAGCACATGGTTACTTTTTAATGGGTCCATTCGTCTCGTTAGGACCATTACGTAACTCAGAAGTTGCTTTATTATCTGGATTTCTTTCTACTATTGGTCTAATTGTTATTTTAACTTTAGGTTTAACAATTTATGGTGTAGCTGCTTTTGGTCAAGGAAAAACTCAATCATCAAATGAAAATGATTTACAAACTAAAAAAGCTTGGGATCAATTTAAAGGTGGATTTTTTGTTGGAGCATGCGGTAGTGCAGGTTTTGCTTTTATCTGTTTATCAAGTATTCCAAATTTTATATTAGGTTAATTTTTTATTATATATTAAATCAGTGAAAATAACACTGATTTAATATATAATAAAAAATTAATTAATTATTAATTAAAAATAGAATACATTGTTATGAACTCTCCTATTAATTTACAGGAAGAATATGCAAAAACAGAAATATCTAAAATTTTAAACTTATTAGACGAAGAATTAGTTGGATTAGCTCCGGTAAAATCAAGAATTCGCGAAATTGCGGCTTTATTATTAATTGATAAATTAAGAAGAAATTTAGGAATCTCTTCAGCACAACCTGGTTTACATATGTCATTTACAGGTAGTCCAGGGACTGGAAAGACTGCAGTTGGACTAAAAATGTCGGATATTTTATATAAACTTGGATATATCAAAAAAGGTCATTTATTAACGGTAACTCGTGATGATTTAGTAGGGCAATATATTGGCCATACAGCACCAAAAACAAAAGAAGTTCTTAAAAAAGCAATGGGTGGAGTTTTGTTTATTGATGAGGCGTATTATTTATATAAACCAGATAATGATCGTGATTATGGTTCTGAAGCAATTGAAATTTTACTCCAAGTTATGGAGAACCAGCGTGATGATTTAGTTGTTATTTTAGCAGGATATAAAGAACCCATGGATAAATTCTATGAATCAAATCCAGGCTTATCATCACGAATTGCAAATCATATCGATTTTCCTGATTATACTGTTGATGAACTTCTTCAAATTGCAAAATTAATGTTGCAAGATCAACAATATCAATTAACAGCAGACGCTGAAATTGCTTTAACAAGATATATTGAAAAACGAAAAGAAAAGCCGTTATTTGCCAATGCAAGAAGTGTCAAAAATGCTCTAGATAGAGCAAGAATGAGACAAGCAAATAGAATTTTTGATAGTCGTGGTCAAGTATTAACAAAAAAAGAATTAGTTAATCTTGAAGCGAGTGATATATTACAAAGTACCGTTTTTAATAGTTAAAAAGTTAGTCCATCTATTTATAAGTATTATATGAGTTTACTAATTATTGGAGGAACTGGAACGTTAGGGCGGCAAGTTGTTTTACAAGCTTTAACTAAAGGTTATCAAGTACGTTGTTTAGTGCGTAATTTTCGAAAAGCTAGTTTTTTGAAAGAATGGGGAGTAGAATTAGTTTATGGTGATTTAACAAGACCAGAAACATTACCTCCATGTTTTAAAGGAATCACAGCTATTATCGATGCTTCAACTAGTCGCGCAAATGAATTAGAATCATTAAAAAGAGTTGATTGGGAAGGAAAATTATCTCTAATTGAAGCTGCGAAAGTTGCTAATATTCAAAGGTTTATTTTCTTTTCAGCGCAAAATGTTGAGTTTTTTCAAAATATTCCATTTATGAAGGTTAAAAATGGAATTGAAATTAAATTAAAAGAATCTGAGATTCCATATACAATTTTTCGATTGAGTGGTTTTTACCAAGGATTAATTGAACAATACGCTATTCCAATTTTGGAAAATTTACCAATTTGGGTGACGAATGAAAATACATATATTTCATATATGGACACTCAAGATATTGCAAAATTTTGCTTAAGAGCACTTCAAATCCCTCAGACTAAAAATCAAACATTTCTTTTAACTGGTTCAAAAGCTTGGCTTTCTTCAGAAATCATCAGTTTATGTGAACAATTAGCTGGTCAACAAGCAAAAATTCAGCGAGCTCCTTTATTTTTTTTAAAAATAATGAGTCGTTTCTTTGGGTTTTTTGAGTGGGGAAAAAATATAAGTGATCGATTAGCGTTCGCAGAAATTTTAACTACTGAAAAGAATTTTTCAAATTCGTCATTTGATTTATATAAAATTTTTAAAGTAGATCCTTCGGAATTAATTCAATTAGATGACTATTTCTTAGAGTATTTTATCCGATTATTGAAACGGTTACGTGATATTAATTTTGAAGATGTCCAAAAACAGAAAAATTTAATTATTTAGTAATGAGTGATAGTAATTTTATTGGAGCGGTAGTAAAAATTTTGGAAACTCCAAAACAAGATATTAGTAATAATATTATAATTACAAGGTTTCGAGTTCAATTTCCGCAAGTTCGAAATAATTATGTTGTTCATTTAAAATTTTGGGGGAATTTAGCTCGTGATGTTGCAAAATATTATCAAGTCAATGATTATATTTTGATCGAAGGATACTTATCGCTTATTAGTTCACCATCTTATAATTTTACTAATCGAACACCAAAAAAAATTCAAATTACAGTTTTAAAAATTTATCCGTTTTTACTAAATTACAATCGTTCAACCGCTTCAATTTCAAGTCGCTAAATATAATTTTTCTTGAATTAAATAATTCAGATTTATTTTATTTTAGTATAATTAATATTATTAAAAATAGTTTTTAAGAGAGATTAAATGTTAACTTTAAAAATTTTAGTTTATACAACGATTATCTTTTTTGTTTCTTTATTTATTTTTGGTTTACTTTCAAGTGATCCATCAAGAAACCCCAATCGTAAAGACTTCGAATAATTTATATTTCAAACAATTTTTAGGAATTCAAAAATTCCTAAAAATTATGGGAAGTTCTTTTTAATCTTAACTTGGTTATGATTGTATTCCGATCTTAAAATCTAAGATGTTTTCTGTTTACAAAAATATAAACTTTTATTTATATATCTATTTTTTAATTAATTTGTTAAAAACATTTTTTTCTTATTTAAAATTAGTAATTTTATTTGTAATAATTCTACTATCATATTATTACAAAGATATCTTAGTCTTATTTTTCTGAAATTTTTCACTAAATCAATAATTTTTAATTTTATTTACCCATGAAACGTTTTAATCTAATAACTTTCCTTTTATTCTTATTACTAGCTTTTGCACCAGAGCAAGCTTCTGCTGATATTGGTGGATTAACAAAATGTAGCGAATCACCTGCTTTTAATAAACGTTTAAATTCAAGTGTCAAAAAATTAGAGCAAAGATTAAGTACTTATAAAACTGATACTCCACCAGCTTTAGCTTTACAACAACAAATTGAAAGAACAAAAGCAAGATTTGAAAAATATGGACGTTCAGATTTATTGTGTGGAACTGATGGTTTACCACATTTAATTGCAGATGGACGTTGGAGCCATGCTGCAGAATTTATTATTCCAGGATTTGGGTTCATTTATATTTCTGGATGGATTGGTTGGGTTGGAAGAAAATATGTTCGCGCTATAAGTACAACTAAAAATCCTGCAGAAAGTGAAATCATTATTAATGTCCCATTGGCTTTAAAAATAATGACAACAGGTTATATTTGGCCAATTTCAGCATGGCAAGAATTAATAAGCGGTGATTTAGTTGTTCCTGCCGATAAAATTACAGTTTCCCCTCGTTAAAAGGTAATAATATTATTTACTAACCCCTCTATTTACTAATTCAATAAAATAAATTCTTATGGAAAATCTTCAAAAATATTTGTCAACAGCTCCAGTTTTAGCAACATTGTGGTTAACTTTTACTGCTGGTTTTATAATTGAAATTAATCGTTTCTTTCCTGATTCATTAGGATTTTATTTTTAATGTCTAAACTTTAATTTAATAAAATAAACGATCTCAAAAAAGAGGTCGTTTATTTACAAAAATAGTTTCATGTTAAAACAGTATTCGACTTTTTAAAACTACAAATATAAATTTTAAATTAAGTTTAAACATTATAATTTTTTGATGTTTAATTCAGGATCTTTAGATTTAACTAAATTATTTTTTTAATAAGTATGTCAAGCAATTTAAATAAAATAATTAATATATAACGATCTAATATTTTTTATAAAAACTAAATTTT
>Ga0100397_1000404_pt1 | contig 24481 bp, 20 predicted proteins | sample CryGeymeta201521_FD_81550 | JGI IMG/M metagenome (GOLD analysis project Ga0100397, IMG submission 81550) | Groundwater microbial communities from Crystal Geyser aquifers in Utah, USA - Crystal Geyser metaG 2015-21 | ecosystem: Environmental > Aquatic > Deep subsurface > Groundwater | place: USA... | reverse complement strand
TCACCTCCTGAAAATCCTTCATTTAAATTTCTACCTAAAAACGAAGGAGACATACTAACTAGTTTTAATTTTTCGTTAATAATGCTAAAAAATTCAATTGGATCTACTTCTGGTTTATTATAAAATTTTTGTTTTGCATTATATGCAAGCCTTAAAAAATCTTCATTACTAACTCCTGGAATCTCAATCGGATATTGGAAAGCTAAAAAAATACCTAAGTGTGATCTTTCTTCAGGTTCTAAATTTAAAATACTTGATCCTTTAAATAAAATATCACCAGATAAAACTGCATAAGCGGGGTGGCCAGCTAAAACTTTGGAAAAGGTACTTTTACCTGAACCATTTGGACCCATGATTGCATGAATTTCACCTTTGTTTACAGTCAAATCTAAACCTTTTAAAATTTCATTTTCATTGATTGAAACTTCTAATCCCTTGACTTCTAATAATGGAAAATTATTATTCATTATCCTACACTTCCTTCTAATTTTAATGTTAATAATTTATCTGCCTCAGCGGCAAATTCTAATGGTAATTCTGTAAAAATATCTCGACAAAAGCCACTTATCATTAATTCAACAGCTTTTTCTAGACAAATGCCCCTTTGTAAGAAATAAAAAATTTGCTCTTCCCCAATTTTTGAAGTTGATGCTTCATGCTCAATTTTTGTCGTTGAATTTTGAACAGAAATAAATGGAAATGTATTCGCATTAGATAGATCACCAATTAATAAGGAATCACATTGCGAATAGTTTCGAGCTCCAAGAGCTTTACTTGTAACGTTTACAAGACCTCTATAACTATTTTTAGAATGTCCTGCTGAAATACCTTTTGAAATGATTCGACTTCGGGTATTTTTGCCAATATGAGTCATTTTTGTTCCAGTATCTGCTTGTTGATAATTATTTGTTAATGCAACAGAATAAAATTCTCCTTGTGAATTATCACCAACTAATAAACAGCTTGGGTATTTCCAAGTTATAGCTGATCCTGTTTCAACTTGTGTCCAAGAAATTTTTGAATTATCGCCAGAGCATAAACCACGTTTTGTAACAAAATTATAGACACCTCCTTTTCCAAACTCATTTCCAGAATACCAATTTTGAACCGTTGAATATTTAATATTTGCATTTTCTAGTGCTACTAATTCAACGATGGCAGCATGTAACTGATTCGTATCATATTGTGGTGCAGTACAACCTTCTAAATAATTTACTTGACTATTTTTTTCAGAGATAATTAATGTTCTCTCAAATTGACCAGATTGTTGATCATTAATTCTAAAATAAGTTGAAAGATCTAAGGGACAAACTGTATCTTTTGGAATATAACAAAATGAGCCATCAGTAAATACTGCAGAATTTAGTGCAGAAAAATAATTATCTCCAATTGGTACAACTGAACCTAAATATTTTTCAATAAGATCTGGATATTCTTTGATTGCATCTGATATTGACGAAAAAATAACGCCATATTTTGTTAATTCTTCTTGAAAAGTTGTTGTAACAGAGACACTATCAAAGACTACATCCATAGCCACGTTTGCTAATCGTTTTTGTTCTGTTAATGATATTCCTAATTTTTCAAATGTTTTTAGCAATTCCGGATCCACTTCATTTAAATCTTTTAGTTTTTTCTGTTCTTTTGGAGCGGAGTAATAAATAATATCTTGATAATCAATTTGAGGAAATTTTAAATAAGCCCATTCAGGTTCTGACATCTGTTTCCATTTTTTAAACGCTTTCAATCTAAAATTTAGCAAAAACTTTGTCTCTTTTTTTTTTTTCGAAATCAAATGAATTGTTTTTTCACTTAATCCCTTTTCAATAATATCTTTTTCAATAGTTGTTGAAAATCCATATTGATAGGTTTGATTTACTAATTTGGTAATGTTTGTATTTAATACCTTATTTGATTGATTGTTCATAAACCTGTAAAAATAATATATATAGATGAATAATGTATGTGAATTCAAATTATGAGTTGTCTTCACTTATTATTATAAAGAACTTAAAATTAAATTAACAATTTTTTAAAGTTTTTTTTTAAGTTTTTTTCAAAATTAAATAAATTTTTAGAATTAGTTCAAATTTTACTTTAGAAGTATAAAGAAAAATTTTATTCTTTGAACATGAAACTATTTATATAAATTCTAAAAAGTTATAATAAAATTAAATTAAATAACGATTTTAAATCGATTTAAATGATAGTATAATTAAAAATAAGGTTGTTAGATTATATTCAACCGACAGAACTAATTTTTGATAAATTAGTTAAATATCTATTATATATTGCCTTTTTATTCTAAGGAGAAATCAATGTCTCAATCTGTATCAGAACGGACTCGAATTAAAAGTGACCGTTACGAATCTGGTGTAATCCCATATGCTAAAATGGGTTACTGGGATGCTGCATATGCAGTAAAAAGTACTGACGTTCTTGCTTTATTCCGTATTACGCCACAACCAGGTGTAGATCCAGTAGAAGCTGCTGCAGCTGTAGCTGGTGAATCTTCTACTGCAACATGGACAGTTGTATGGACTGATTTATTAACAGCTTGTGACCGTTACCGTGCTAAAGCTTACCGTGTAGATCCAGTTCCAAACACAACTGATCAATTCTTTGCATTTATCGCATACGAATGTGATTTATTCGAAGAAGGTTCATTATCTAACTTAACGGCTTCTATCATTGGTAACGTATTTGGTTTCAAAGCAGTATCTGCTTTACGTTTAGAAGATATGCGTATTCCACACTCATATTTAAAAACATTCCAAGGTCCAGCTACTGGTATTGTTGTAGAACGTGAACGTTTAAACAAATATGGTGTACCATTATTAGGTGCTACAGTAAAACCTAAACTAGGTTTATCTGGTAAAAACTACGGTCGTGTAGTTTATGAAGGTTTAAAAGGTGGTTTAGACTTCTTAAAAGATGATGAAAACATTAACTCTCAAGCATTTATGCGTTGGAGAGAACGTTTCTTATATTGTATGGAAGCTATTAACCGTGCGTCTGCAGCTACAGGTGAAACTAAAGGTTCATACTTAAACATTACTGCAGGTACAATGGAAGAAGTGTACAAACGTGCTGAGTATGCTAAATCTGTTGGTTCAATTGTTGTTATGATTGATTTAGTAATGGGTTATACAGCAATTCAAAGTGCTGCTATTTGGGCTCGTGAAAATGACATGCTTTTACATTTACATCGTGCAGGTAACTCTACATATGCTCGTCAAAAAAACCATGGTATTAACTTCCGTGTTATTTGTAAATGGATGCGTATGTCTGGTGTAGATCATATCCACGCTGGTACAGTTGTAGGTAAATTAGAAGGTGACCCTTTAATGATTAAAGGTTTTTACGACACTTTACGTTTAACACATTTAGACGTTAATTTACCATATGGTATTTTCTTCGAAATGACATGGGCTAGTTTACGTAAATGTATGCCAGTTGCTTCTGGTGGTATTCACTGTGGTCAAATGCACCAATTACTTCACTATTTAGGTGATGATGTAATTTTACAATTTGGTGGTGGTACAATTGGTCACCCTGATGGTATTCAAGCAGGTGCAACAGCTAACCGTGTTGCTTTAGAAGCAATGGTTTTAGCTCGTAACGAAGGTGCTGATTTCTTTAATAGCCAAGTTGGTCCTCAAATTTTACGCGATGCTGCTAAAACATGTGGTCCTTTACAAACAGCTTTAGACTTATGGAAAGATATCAGCTTTAACTACACATCTACAGATACAGCTGATTTCGCAGTAACAGCTACAACAAACAGATAATAAGTTACTTTTAAAAAATTAAAGGAGTATTTGAATAGTGAGACTTACACAAGGTTGCTTCTCGTTCTTACCAGATTTAACTGATCAACAAATTGAAAAACAAATTGCTTATTGCATCAATAAAGGTTGGGCAATAAACGTTGAATGGACAGATGATCCACATCCACGTAACAGCTACTGGGAATTATGGGGTTTACCATTATTCGATGTAAAAGATCCTGCATCTGTTATGTTTGAATTACGTGAAGCTCGTAAATCGTGCGCAGCAGGTTATATTCGTATTAATGCTTTTAATGCAGCACATGGTACTGAAAGTTGTGTTATGTCATTTATCGTAAACCGTCCAACTAATGAACCTGGTTTCTACTTAGACCGTCAAGAATGTGAAGGTCGTCGTATTTGCTATACTATTAAAAGCTATAGTGTTCAGGCTAATCCAGAAGGTGGTCGTTATTAATTATTTTTAAAAAATTAAAAGTAATTAAATTTATAACAAAACTAAGAGTTGTCTCTTAGTTTTGTTATAAATTTAATTAACCTAAATTATTTTTTTTTCCTACTTGTGAGTTCTATTAACTAAAAAATAAAAAATAAATCTGTAGGTGTAAGTTTTTAACTTAACATTTAAAAACTTACACCTACAGATTTTAAAAGAAATCTTTTATAAATAGTTAATTTATAGAAGATTTACCAACAATGATACTATCCGTCAACGATTTTAAAATTAATTTAATAGATCTTACAGCATCATCATTTCCTGGAATTGGAATATCGACTAAGTCAGGATCGCAGTTTGTATCTAAAATGGAAACAATGGGAATTCCTAACTTTTTACATTCTTTAATAGCTGTTAGTTCACGTTTTTGATCAACAATGATAGCAATATCAGGTAGATTCTCCATCATTTTTATACCATCTAAATGTCGTCGTAATTTTTTTAATTCTTTTCGACGCAATGCTCCTTCTTTTTTTGTTAATAAATCAAATGTATTGTCAGCTTCTTGTTTTTCAAGATCTTTAAAATGATTGATTCGTTCCTTTAAAGTTGTCCAATTAGTTAGCATTCCTCCTAACCAACGATGATTGACATAATATGAATTACAGCGTTTTGCCTCTTGAGCAATTAAAGTTGTAGCTTGTCGTTTTGTACCAACAAATAAAAAAGACTTATTTTCTCGAGCTGCCGATTCTAAATATACGTTTGCTTCTTTTAATAATGTAGCTGATTGAACTAAATCTAAAATATGAATATTATTAACTTCACTATAAATGTAAGGAAACATTTTTGGATTCCATCGATAAGCCTTATGACCAAAATGGACCCCCGCTTCTAATAACTGAGATAAACTTATATCAGACATAAAATTTTAAATTACTTAATTAAATCTATAAATTCTTATGTTTAACAATAGCAAACATTAAAAGACTTGTCTAGAAGTTTCGTTCAAGATTGACAAAATTTTCAAAATTTGAAAATTTTTTAGAGGTAAATTCTACTTTTTTCTTAAAGCAATTTCTATAATTTTGTGAGCCTGTCCCTGCTGGGATTAAATGACCAATAATAATATTTTCTTTTAACCCTCTTAACCAATCGATACGGCCTTCAATTGCAGCTTTTGTCAAAACACGTGTTGTTTCTTGAAAACTGGCTGCTGAAATAAAACTTGGATTATTTAAAGCAGCTTTGGTAATTCCAAGCAATAATGGTACATAGTAAGCTGCTTTTTTTCCCTGTGTTTCTACAATTTGATTAATATATTGTATATGATATAGATCAATAACCTCTTTTCTTAAAAGAGGAGTCTGACCTTCATAAGTTATTAATACTTTGGTAGTCATCTGTTTAATTATCACTTCTAAATGCTTATCATTGATTGTTACACCTTGGGATTGATAAACTGACTGAACTGAGTTTAAAATAAATGATTGAACCTTCTTAAAACTTTTATAATTACCTTCATAATTTTTAATAAAACGATTATATTTTACTGTTTGGGTTCTGTCACAAACAAAAGGTTTTATCAAACCATAATAATTGAAATATACTTTTAAGAGTTTATGGGGATTAACTTTTTCATTTTCTTTGATAGCGCTTCCTAATTTTTTAAATTCAAAATTTGGATCTAAGCTAGATTTTTGAACTAATAAACTTTTCTTTTGACTTGTTGGAATTCTTTTTACAATTGAATTTTTTTTTCGAGCTTCCAAGATTTCTTCAATCCTGGGTAAACCTTGAACAATATCACCAGTAATTTCTTTTTCAAGTTTAAGTAATCCTAATGTTTCTCCATTTTCTATAAATTCACTATTTTTACAAAAAACACTATTGACATCTTGTTCAAAATAATCCTCCGTTATTGAATAAACTCCAATTGATTTTGTAGATTTGGTAAAAGGGTGTTCTAAAATTTTAACTAACGTTAATTGATTGTCTACGTTTATTTTAGTGTTAGAAGTATCTTGAAGAAATCCTGAACTTTGCAATAGAATAGTTTTTTCTACTTTACTGCAAAAAGTAAAATCGTTAAGTTTTTTGGATTTAAGAAAATTTTTTATTTTTAGATTATTACTTAAACTATTAATTGAAAATTTTTTATAAAATCTAGGAATCAAAGAACTATAAAGTTTATCATTTTTTTTAATAAAAATTTTTGAAAAGTCTGATTTTATGACAGCCCGACTTTCTAACAGTTTATTAATATCTATTCGCTTTTGAATAGATAACTTCATTATATCATAATAGTTTAATGCAATTTTTCGAGTTGTGGTAGAGTGAGAAGAAATACGAGTAGGAGACACTATTTTATATTGAAGATTCGTTTGATTTACAAAGTCTATATTTTTACAATTTGGGAAAAAGTAAGGTCGTCCCTTTTGTAAGGTAAATAAATTATTATTTTCAATAATAATTTTTCCTGTCTCATTAACATTATGACTATTAATAATAAAATCGTTTAGTTTTTTATGAGAAAATTGACTTTTTTGAACAGTCAAACAGTCTTCATTAGAAATTAAAAAAATTTGTTTACTTTCTTTGTTTTTTAGCTTAATCTTAACAATTTCTAAAGAATTTGTTACTTTAGATTCAAAATAACCCAAAATATTATAACAATCAACAAATTGAGTTGGTTGAACTAAAAAACATGATTCAATATTTTTATATCGTAAATTTGGTAAAATATAATTTGTTAATTTAACTTTTTCACAAACCCGAAAATCAATGACTTTTGTTTTTTTATTATTAAATACCTCAATATTAGTTGTTTGATTTAAAAGTTTTTCTGACGCAAAATTTAAAGAAGTTGAAACTAAATTTAAACTTTGTGCTCCTTTAATAGTTTGATTTGATTTATATAGATAAAAAATTTTTGATTCAAGTGGAATACTTAATGATCTATTTAGCAAAGAATATTGTTGTAATTGTTCCAAATTAAAATTCGATATTTCATAAATCTCAATTGGTCGAACAAGTAATTGTTCATTACTTTTTGTAAGTATATGTTCACAGAATGATAAATTCTTAACTGGTATAATTGAAAGAATATTTTCACCTGGGTAATAAAATTTATGGAAAATATTTTTAAAATTTTTTCCTTCATATACTAATCCAGATCTAATTGAAATAGTTTGAACTAGACCATTTTTCTGACGAACATTAACAATACCAGAAGTTTTAGAAAAAAGACCAGGTATTAATTCAAATCCCTCAGATATAAAATCACCTTCTTCCACTAATAAAATATGTAACTCACAATTTACTTTATGAACTTCCTCTCCTAACCAAGTAATTGTTCGATGAGCTATTAGAGTATTATATTTACTTCGCAAATTACTTCTATTTATATATTTCAATAAAGTTGAGGTTTTTGAATAAAATTGAATTAAATTTTGATAATCGTAATATAGAGTACCGCCTGCTAAAGTTTTAAATGTATTTGAAATTAATGCACCGATTTGTTTACTTCGACTTATTTGAAGATAATATTTTGAATTATTTGACTGAATTCTCAAAAGATATTTGAATTTTTTAAATGTTAGCACATAGTTCTTATCTTGTGAATTAGTGGTTAACTCTTGCAGAGAAGACTCAACAAATGAATACTTAGTATTTAAAATTTTGATTAATTGCTGATAAATATTTTGTTTATTACTAATAAATTCAGCTGAACCTCGATAATGATTTATCAATTTAGTACGAAAAATTGAACTTTTTCGATTTAACTTATAATCAGAATAAAAATTTATAAATGAATTTCGAGGGCTATTATAAAGTTGTCCAGATAATATCCAAATCAGCTTATTATTATTTAATAAATTAACTTTTTTTTTTAATCGAGGTATAAAAATTTCTCCACAATTATCACTTAGGATTGGTTTAATTTCAGTTTTAATTTGCTTATTGGTATTTATTAATTCACCAATGACTGTGTCTTTTAAAATATATTGATTATTTTTTGGAAATAAAATAGTATTTCGTAAAATTTCAATTTGAATTAAGTCTGTTGTTTTATGTTGTGGAATTAAAACAATTGAACCTGCATTTTTTGTAATTAAAACATCTTCCCCACGATTAGTTCGTAGTAATACGGTTTTTAAAAGTTTATAAAATCTTAAAATACCATTTACTGGACTAATAATCTGTTGTCGAGCACCAGAAGTAAAAATACCACCAGTATGAAAAGTTCTCATTGTTAATTGAGTACCTGGTTCTCCAATAGATTGACCAGCTAAAATTCCAACAGCTTCACCAATGTCGACCAAATTTTCATTTGCTAAATCCCAACCATAGCATTTTTGACAAATTGCTCTATATAAATTACAGGTTAAAGGTGATCTAATGTGAAAATTTGAAATCGAATATCTTTTAAATGTTTCAATTAACTGTGGAGTAATTTGAGTATTAGCTTGAACGATTAATTTATTGTTCACAGAATCATAAATAGGTTTAGTTAATATCCGACCTAATATTTTTTCATAAACTAAATTAGTTATTTTTGACTCATTTTTCTTTGTTGATAAAACAAACGAATGAGTTGTTAAACAATCTTTTTCTCTTATTAAAATATCTTGCCCGACATCAATAAGTCTTCGAGTTAAATATCCTGAATTAGCGGTTTTTAAAGCTGTATCAACTATACCTTTTCGTGCTCCATAACCTGACATCAAATAATCAGTTATTGTTAAACCTTCACGAAAATTTTTTTTAATGGGTAAATTCATAATTTCACCACTTGGGTCTGACATTAAACCGCGCATACCAACTAATTGTCGCACTTGTGATAAATTTCCACGAGCACCAGAAAAAGCCATTATATAAACTGAATTCAAGGGGTCATAATTTTTAAAATAGTAAATAACTTGTTCTTTTAAAGATTCACTCGTTAAGCTCCAAGTATCAATAATTTTCTGAAACCTTTCAACTTCAGTAATTTTTCCTTGGAAGTAAATTTTTTCAGCGTTTATAATTTCATGATTTGCTTTTTCAAGCATCAAATTTTTTACAAAAGGAATTTTTAAATCTTCAATACTAATTGAAATTCCAGCCTGACTAGCATACTTAAATCCTAAATATTTTAACTCATCAGCTAAAGCACAAGCTTTCATCGAGTCATAATTTGTAAAGCTCCAAGCAAGTAATTGACGTAATTGTTTTTTACCAATTAAATTGTTTTGATAAGTATAATTTTTCATAAACTTTTTTAACTAGATAAGTTTTTTATCTAAAAGGATAGAGTTTTTTGAATGATAGAATTGAAAATAACTCGACCAGTTGTTGTTCTTAGATACTGAACAAGAATTTCTCCATTTTTCGTTTTTCTAATTTGTCGATCTTTATAATACTCAATAAACGTTTCATCTTCTAATTTTACTCGTCGAATAAAATTATCTAAAATTATATTATCTTCTTTTATTCGAATCCAAAGGTCACTATGAATTTCAATCTTCTTTTGCTCATAAGCTAAAATAACATCATCTAAATTAGCAAAATAGTGATTTGATCCAAGTAAACTAGGAATGTTATCAACGGTTAAATAGTAGCAACCTAAAACCATGTCTTGACTTGGCATTATAATAGGTTCGCCATTTGCTGGAGATAAGAAATTATATGGAGCTAACATTAACATATAACATTCAGCTTGTGCTTCCATTGATAAAGGAATATGAACTGCCATTTGATCTCCGTCAAAATCTGCATTAAATGCGGAACAAACTAAAGGATGCAGTTTGATAGCACGTCCTTGTACTAAAATAGGTTCAAAAGCTTGAATTCCTAACCTATGTAAAGTTGGTGCACGATTTAAAAAAATTGGGTGACTTTTTAAAACTTTTTCTAAAACGGGATCAAGAATAGATTCACTTTGTTGAATTAAATTTTTAGCAGTTTTCATATTACTCGCCAGCCCTTGATTAATTAATTCTCTAATGATAAATGGTTGAAATAATTCTATAGCCATTTCATAAGGCAAACCGCATTGATTTAATTTTAAACTTGGTCCGACAACAATTACTGATCGACCTGAATAATCAACTCTTTTTCCTAATAAATTTTGACGAAAACGACCATGTTTACCTTTAATAATATCTGATAAAGATTTTAAAGGTCTGTTATTAGCACTTAAAGCAATTTTTCCTCTTTTTCCATTATCAATTAATGTATCAACAGCTTCTTGTAATAATCGTTTTTCATTACGAATAATTAATTGTGGGGCATCAATTTCTAAAAGTCGAAGCAATCTATTATTTCTGGTAATTATTCTTCGATATAATTCATTTAAATCTGAAGTTGCAAATCTTCCTCCCTCTAATTGAATCATGGGTCTTAAAGCGGGAGGGATTACTGGTAAAACAGTTAAAATCATCCAGGCTGGGCTCGATCCTGTACCTACTAAATTTTCTAAAATACGGATTCGTTTAATAGCTTGCTCACGAATTTTGTAAATTCTTTGTTGTTCCCATTTTCGAAACCATTTTGACTCTGAGTAAAGTGGATTTTCTTTCTTTAAAATTTTGGTACAAACTAAAATAAAGCACCTCATTCTAAAAATTTCAGCTTTTAAATCTAATTTTTCTAATTCTCTTTTTATTAATGGAGCCCCAATCAAAAAATTGGGTGTTGCTCTTAGCAAATATTTAGGAGTATTATAACGACGATTTTGAGGTTTTGGATAAGGTTTTAATGGATAACTACTATAACCTAACTCACGACTTCGACGATATTGTTGCAAATCCCAATGTAATCCATAAAATGAGATATCATCTTCGGCAATAAAGTACGCTAATGAAGCTAATTTTATGCGCTTTACTCTTTCATCCCACAGTTCAACAATGGTTGAAGTAGTTAATTTTAATCCCTCACATTTTTTACACGTTTCAGAATGTGCTGTATACGTTGTATCCAACTTTTTTTCAGACTCTTCAACTTCTAACAATAATGCCATGAAATTAGGACGACTATGAATATACCATACATGAGTGACTGGATAAATCAGATTAATATATCCCATACGATGACGTCTAACGCGAGACTCGGTTAGCTCAACTCCACATCTTTCGCAGATCAAACCCTCATACCTTACTCGTTTATATTTTCCGCATGCACATTCTAAACTTTTACTTGGACCGAAAATACGTTCACAAAATAATCCGTCCATCTCTGGTTTAAAAGTTCGGTAGTTGATAGTCTCTGATTTTTGAACTTCTCCTACAAACTGACCGTTTGGTAATTTTCGGTTGGCCCATTGTAAAATCCGAAAAGGGGATGCTAATTTAATTTTTATGTAATCAAATTCTTTCATTATCATTAAAAAGAAATATCATTTATATTTGAAGTAGGAGAAAAAGTTTTAGAGAAAGCATTATATTTCTCAATTAAATTCACTTCACTTTCATATTTATTGTTTGAACTAAATTTTTCAATTCTATATGTACTGATATCTAAGCCAATTGAACGCAATTCTTGTAATAAAACTTTGAAAGATTCTGGGATTCCAAATTTTGGAATCTGTTGACCCTTAACAATAGCAGTTAGAGTTTCATTTCGACCTTCCATATCATCTGATTTTATAGTTAATAGTTCCTTTAGAGTAAAAGCTGCACCAAATCCTTCTAAAGCCCAAACTTCCATTTCTCCAAATCTCTGACCACCATGTTGAGCTTTACCTCGTAATGGCTGTTGTGTAATAAGAGAATAAGGTCCAGTTGCTCGAGCATGCATTTTATCGTCAACTAAATGAATAAGCTTTAACATGTAGGCGTTCCCAACAGTTACAGGATTTTCAAATTCAATTCCTGTTCTCCCATCAACTAAAACTGTCTTTCCGGGTGCATAAGGATTAAACAACCAACTTTCATTTTTAGTTTTTGATGCTTGTCGTAACTTTTTGTTAATTAAAATTCTTGAAATTTCTAATCCATACATTTCATCAAATGGTAAAATTTTAAAACGCACGTTTAATTTATCACCCGCTAATCCTAATAAACATTCGTATAACTGACCAACATTCATACGTGAAGGTACACCTAAAGGGTTCAAAATAATATCAATCGGTGTCCCATCCGGTAGAAATGGCATATCTTGACGTGGTAAAATACGCGAAATTATACCTTTATTACCATGTCGACCAGCGATCTTATCACCAACTTGAATTTTTCGAATTTGAGCAATGAAAACATAAATTTTTTCAAATTTATAAGTAAATTTAGTTCTACGATTAAATGTTACTGTTTCAATCACTCTACCATATTCACCGTCAGACATTCTGTATGAATTATCTTTAACTCCTTTTGCTTTTGCTCCAAAAATTGCTCTCAATAATTTAGATTCAGGTAATTGCTCCGATGTACTGTTTGATATGATTTTGCCAACTAAAATATCCCCGGGTTTAACAAATGTACCAACTTTAACAATTCCGTCTTCATTTAAATGTTGAACTTCAAACGGACTTAAGTTCGGAATATTTTTTGTCGTCTGCTCTGATACCTCGAGATTTTGATCAATTTCAATTTTATAACGTTCAATATGAATTGAAGTAAATATATCATCATAAACTAACCTTTCATTTATTAAAATTGCATCTTCAAAATTGTAACCTTGCCATGGCATGTAACTTACCAAAACATTCTGACCTAAAGATAATTCAGTATTAGTTATAGCTGGTCCATCAGTTAGAACTTGACCTGATTTTACTTTTTCACCTTTCCAGACAATAGGTCGGTGGTTAATGCAAGTTTGTTGGTTTGATCTTAGATATTTTTGAAGTTGATAAGTGAACTTTTTACCTAATGAATCTTTAACTATTATTTTATTAGCTGCGACTGAAATAACGGTACCTTCTGATTGAGAAACTAAAGTCATTCCCGAATCTATTGCAATTTGATTTTCTAATCCAGTCCCAACAATCGGTTTTTGTGGTAAAATTAACGGAACAGATTGTCGTTGCATATTCGAACCCATAAGTGCACGATTCGCATCATCATGCTCAAAAAATGGTATTAAAGAAGCAGCGATAGAAACTACTTGAATCGTAGAAATTGCAATAAAATCAACTTCTGATGGTGTTACATTAATGAAATCCTGTTTATAACGAACTGGAATTAAGTTTTTGATTAAATAATTTTCTTTATTTGTAACAATATCAGCTGGCGCTATTTTATAAAAATCTTCAATATTAGCTGTTAAATAAATAGGGGTTCCAGTTTTTAGAACCTTACCATTAATAACTCTCCAAAAAGGAGTTTCTAAAAATCCTGATTTATTAACTCTTGCACAAGTTGTTAATGAAGCAATTAAACCAACATTTTGTCCTTCTGGTGTTTCGATAGGACAGATTCTTCCATAATGACTTGGATGAATATCACGAACAGCAAAACTGATTCTATCACGATCAAATCCACCCGGCCCTAATCCACTAACACGACGTCTATGAGTCAAAGAAGAAAGTGGATTTGTCTGATCTAAGTATTGTGACAGTTGACTAGAGCCAAAAAATTCTCGAACTGTTGCATTTACAATATTAAAACTTAATAATTGCCCTGAATCAATTTTATTCGTTTGATTACGTAATTTTCTTACTAATCTTTGAAAACCAAGTCTAAATAAATTTTGCAACAACTCTCCTACAGATCTTACTCGTCGATTTTTTAAATGATCAATATCATCTTGGACAGTTTTCGTTATTGTTAAACCAATTAGTTTATCTAAAATTGCAAAAATATCTTCGTACGTTATTGTTTGAAGTCTCTCACTAATTTTTAAATTTAAACGATTATTGATTTTTAATCTTCCAACTCGACTTAAACGATAATAATTTGGGTCAAAAATTCTAGAAAACTCTGAAATTTTTGTTAAAGAACTTGAGTTTAGGTAAAATCTTGACAATGGTTGATTAAAGGTTTTTGAATTGACTATTACAGGTTGCGTGAAGTAAAAAAAATCTGAGTATTGTAAATTTTGAAAGATTTCTAAGTCGGTTAATCCCATTTCTTTGAATAAAGAAAGAATAGGTTTTTGATGGATTTTATCTAACTGAATGATAATTTCATCTTCTTGATTTTTTAATGGATATTTATAAGAATTAATTTTTGTATTTTTTTGAAAGCTAAAACGAACCCAAGAGCCATATTCCGGTATTAAAATAGCAGTATAAAGATCTTTTTCATCATATTTTTTATTATGACTCGTTTTAATTTCATGATCTTTTCGATAAAGGAGAAATTGTGTTTTAGTTTTTAAATATTTATGACGATCTGGTTTATACAATAATTTACTTTTACCAAAAACATATCTTAACTGGTCTTTAAGGCTTGTAGAAAAATAAATTGTGGGGCGAAGATTTTGTAATTCAAGTAATTCTCCTACACTTTTAAGTTTAGGGACGATCTGCTTTATTTGTTTTTTTAAAAATAAAAAATTATTCATTTTAACTAGCCACTCTTGTGGTTGGGTAGTAATTAAAAGTAGCTGCGAATTTAATTGAAGCTGAAACATTTTTTGAAAATTCGAAATTAAGTTATCATATTTCAAATAAATTTTTATTTTTTGTTCTTCTGATAGATTAATATTAGACGATGCAAATAAAATTTCATGGCTACTTACAAGCTCAGTTAATTCATTTTTTTGTTTATCAATAGAAACTAACTTTCTTTTAAAATATGTAGAATTAAAAATTTCATATTTGATTATTAACTTCAATAAAAAATTAAAATATTTTACCACAAATGTTAAATTTTCTGAGCGAACATCTGTTTGAAAATAAAAAGCATTATTTTTGAATTTGAGCCATTTTAAAAATAACTGAATTAATGATGTTTTAGAGTTAGTTTGAAGAGTATTACAAAGAATTCGATATAATTTAAAAGAATGTAAAAAATAGAATGAAGGAGTTTTTTCTATATTTTTTAGGTATTCAATCGAATAATAATATATTGCATTTGTTTTCCAATGAGAAATTATTTTTTTTCTCTTTTTCATTGGATCATAGATTGCTGTTGGATGAGGGAAAAATAAATCAAACTCAGAAATAAAAGCTTCACCAGAAGGAATAAAAGATCTTAATTTATCAATATCTGTGGATAATTTTCGTTTAAATTGATTTCGGGGCTTTTGAGTTTTATTTTTTTCAAAATAGACACCAGGACTTCGAATAATTTGACTAACAATTACCCGCTCACATCCATTAATTATAAATGTAGCATCGGTAGTCATAAGAGGTAAAGTAATTATAGGAAATTGATTTTGATAACAAACATTATTTATTAATTTGTGGCGAACTTCAATTGGAATAACTAATTGAGCTTTATAATTTCCACTATATTTTCGCGCAACTAATAAACTATAAGAAGGCTTTATTAAACTATATTCATCCCCAAACATAATGTAATCAGTACTCTGACTAAAATCCTGAATTCTAGAAAAAAGAGCTAATTCTTCATTTAAACCTTGGGTAATAAACCAACAAAAGCTTATTCGTTGCATTTCTAAAAAGTCAGGAAGAGAATTGAGAGAATTCATATATTTTTTCATGATTTTTGCTGCTAAACTTAAGAATTAATTAGGCTCAGATTGAATTATGCTAAGTGCTTAAATTAATAAGATTTAAAATTAAAGTCGTTAATTTATAGCTTTTTAAATCTTATTAAGTGTTGACTTTTTAAGCTTCTTTGAAATATGTAGCTAATTTGGCTTTTTTTCTTGCAGCAGCATTTTTATGAAAAATATTTTTTTTTGTACCTTTATCAATTAGACTATAAACTGAATTTAAAACTTTTTGTAATTTTTCTTTTTCGATTGAATCTTTTGAAGTTTTATAAGTTTCTAAATTTTTTAAAAAAGTTTTTATAAGAGTTCTTACAGAACTCTTATAAAAACGATTACGTAGACGATTTCGTTCGTTAATTTCAATACGTTTTTCTGCTGATTTATTATTAGCCATATTAGAGTTATTTGATAAATTTAAAAGTTATACTAATATAATCTATTTCATAAAAAATTAAAAGTTTTTACCTTAAAAAATTTTATTATAGTAATAAAAGTTAACCCTTGATAAGATTTAAATTTTTAGGCAATATAAAGACTAAATTTATTAATATAAAATTTTTATGGCAAAGAATAAAGGTACACGAATTTTAATCACTTTAGAGTGCACTGAATGTCGCTCAAATTTAAATAAGCGTTCACCAGGTGTTTCTAGATACTTAACACAAAAAAACCGTCGGAATAATCCAGAACGTTTAGAATTAAGAAAATATTGTCCTCATTGTAATAAGCAAACTATACATAAAGAAATCAAATAAATCATGATAGCAAAAAAACAAACTATTTCACCTATAAGTTTCAACCAAACAATTGATTACAAAGATATTGAGTTACTAAAATTATTTATTACAGAACAAGGAAAAATTCTTCCACGTCGAGCAACAGGCGTTACTGTTCAACAACAAAGAAAACTAGCAAAAGCAATTAAACGGGCCCGTATATTATCTTTATTTCCGTTTATTGCATCTAATTGTGTTTAACGCTTATTAGAGTTATTATTTTGAATCTATAATAACTCTAAGTTTTTATAAATTCAATCGATTTTTTAATTTATAAAATTTAAAAAAATTTTTTATGGGAAATTTTATTGATAAAACATTCACAGTACTTGCCGATATTCTTTTAAAAGTTTTACCCGCTAGTAAACAAGAAAAAGAAGCATTTTCATATTATCGTGCTGGAATGAGTGCACAATCAAAAGGGCGTTATGCCGAAGCTTTACAAAATTATTATGAAGCGCTTCAAATAGAAGAAGATCCATATGATAGAAGCTATACGTTATACAATATTGGTTTAATTTATGGAAATACTGGTAAATATACTCAAGCTCTTGAATTTTACCATCAAGCTCTTTCCTTAAATTCGAATCTACCACAGGCTTTAAACAATATAGCAGTGATTTATCATTCCCAAGCTTTACGTGCACAAGGTTTAGAAGAAAACGAATACGTAGAACTATCAAAAGAGTTATTTGACAAAGCAGCTGAATATTGGATTCAGGCATTAAAACTAGCCCCTGATAATTATCCTGGTGCACGAAACTGGTTAAAAATAACTGGACGACTATCTGAAAATAGTTAATTTAAAATTTAACATTATTAATTAACTATTTTTGTAGTCCTCAAGAATTAAATTTATTTTGTTGTACAATAATAGCTAGCTAGGAAAATTTTGTTACGGTTGAAAAATCAAAAAAAAAAAACCGCGAAAGTATATTTATTCTAAATTATTTTAAATATGTTAAATCAAAATGGTAAAAACTAATTTAAATAAGGGTTTTGTTACTCAAATTATTGGGCCTGTATTAGATATTCAATTTCCGGATGGAAGTTTACCACCTATTTACAGTGCAATTAAAATTGCATTAGAAGATGGAACAGAGACAATACTTGAAGTGCAACAACTATTAGGTGATAATAAAGTACGAGCAGTATCAATGCGTTCAACAGATGGTTTAAAACGTGGTACAGAAGCTGTTGACTTAGGTACTCCAATTGAAGTCCCGGTTGGTACTCCAACATTAGGTCGAATTTTTAACGTAATTGGTGAACCGGTTGATGAACAAGGAGCCGTTATATATAACGAAACTTTACCAATTCACCGTGATGCTCCGGCATTTACAGATTTAGAAACAAAACCTTCTATTTTTGAAACTGGTATTAAAGTGGTTGATTTATTAGCACCATACCGTCGTGGTGGAAAGATTGGATTATTTGGAGGTGCAGGTGTAGGTAAAACTGTATTAATTATGGAATTAATTAACAACATTGCAAAAGCCCATGGTGGTGTATCAGTTTTTGGCGGTGTAGGTGAACGTACCCGTGAAGGTAACGATTTATATGAAGAAATGAAAGAATCAGGTGTAATTAATGAAAAAAATTTCGCTGAATCAAAAGTAGCATTAGTTTATGGTCAAATGAATGAACCACCAGGAGCTCGTATGCGTGTTGGTTTAACAGCATTAACGATGGCAGAATACTTCCGTGACGTCAACAAACAAGATGTATTATTATTTATCGATAATATTTTCCGTTTCACACAAGCGGGTTCAGAAGTATCAGCATTATTAGGTCGTATGCCATCAGCTGTAGGTTATCAACCAACTTTAGCTACTGAAATGGGTGCGTTACAAGAACGTATCACATCAACAAAACAAGGTTCAATTACCTCAATTCAAGCAGTATATGTACCTGCAGATGATTTAACAGATCCTGCGCCGGCAACAACTTTCGCGCATTTAGATGCAACAACTGTATTATCACGTAACTTAGCAGCAAAAGGTATTTATCCAGCTGTAGATCCATTAGACTCAACGTCAACGATGTTACAACCAGGTATTGTTAGCGAGGAACATTATAGAATTGCTGAAACTGTAAAAGAAACATTACAACGTTATAAAGAGTTACAAGATATTATTGCAATTTTAGGTATTGACGAGTTATCAGAAGATGATCGTTTAACTGTTGCACGTGCGCGTAAAGTTGAACGTTTCTTATCGCAACCTTTCTTTGTTGCTGAGATCTTTACAGGTTCCCCAGGAGAATATGTAAGTTTAGAAGATACAATTAAAGGTTTCTCAATGACATTAAATGGGGAATTAGATGATTTACCAGAACAAGCTTTTTATCTAGTAGGTAACATTGATCAAGCAATTGCGAAAGCAGAAACTCTAAAATAAGGAGTATAGTATATGGTTATGAACATTCGAGTTCTTACCCCTGACAGAGTCATTTGTTCCACAACAGCGGATGAAGTTGTTTTACCAGGTTTAACTGGTCAAGTAGGGGTATTAGATGGTCATGCAGCGTTAATAACAGCTTTAGATACAGGTTTACTACGGATTAAGTTAAATGATAAATGGACCCCTATTATTTTATGTGGTGGGTTAGCTGAAATTGATCGAAATCGAGTTACAGTTTTAGTAAATGATGTAGAAGAACTTACAAACATCGAATTAAGTCAAGCTACAAAAGATTTAGAAAAAGCTACTTTAGCTGTTGAAAATGCAGAAACAAGTAAATCTCGTTTAGATGCTTCTATTGAGTTAAAAAAAGCAACAGCAAGATTAGAAGCTCTTAATTATCTATCATAATTTTTTCTTGTTACCTGAGCTAAAAGGTTGTTTATTAGTGACTTCAGCTATTAATTAGGTTTTATAAATTAAAAAAAGTAAAGTTTTTTGGAAATAATCCTTGAATTACGTTCAAAAAACTTTACTTTTTTTAATTAAAGTTTTTTGAAAATAAAACTAAAAACTTCCTACATAAAGAAAAGTTTCTACATTCAACAAATTAAATATTTAAAAAATAATAGTAAACTTTTATTTTATGACTACAAATTCTAATTTTAATTTTGTAAATAATACAAATGTAACATTAGAATTACCTTTTTCAGAACATATTGAAGAATTACGCCAAAGAATTTTTCTGTTGTTTTGGGTAATTTTATTTTTAACCGGTGGCGCCTTTATTGAAGTTAAAAGTTTAGTTAAAATTTTAGAACTTCCAATTAATAATGTAAAATTTTTTCAAGTCGCACCAGGCGAATACTTTATCTCAACAATTAAAATTTCATTTTATACCGGTCTTTTGTTTTCAAGTCCTTTTATCATTAGCCAATTAATATTATTTTTATTGCCAGGCTTGACTAAAAAAGAAACAAAAATTATTTTACCTCTGCTAATAGGATCATTATTTTTATTTGTATTGGGATTAACTTTTTCTTACTATACACTAATACCAGCTGCTTTAAACTTCTTTTTAAATTATAGTGAAGAAGTGCTAGAGCCATTTTGGTCCTTCGATCAATATTTTGAATTTATTTTGGTCTTATTTTATAGTACTGGATTAGCTTTCCAAATCCCAATTCTTCAAATATTAATTGGTTTATTAAATATTGTCTCTGCTAAGCAAATGTTCGGAGCATGGAGATATATAATATTAGTGTCAACTATTCTTGGGGCAATTTTAACACCCTCAACTGATCCTTTTACTCAGTTATTGCTATCGACAGCAATCTTACTATTATATTTTACAGGATTAGGTATCTTGTTTTTATTAAAAAACTAATTTACATAATGAAATCTACAGACTTAAAAAATATTTAAACTATGGCAACTAACAAGTTTTTCAAAAGTCTTTTATTTGCTTTAACGATTGGTATAAATTCATTTGGTCTTTGTATTCAAGAGTCATCAGCATATCCAGTTTTTGCTCAGCAAAATTATTCCAACCCACGCGCAGCAAATGGTAAATTAGCTTGTGCAAACTGTCATTTAAATCAAAAAGCAATTGAAATTGAAGCCCCACAAGCTGTTCTTCCAAACTCAGTCTTTGAAGTAGAAATTAAAGTGCCTTACGACACAACTAAACAACAAGTTGGTGCCAATGGTAAAAAAGCTGACATCAACGTAGGTGGTATTTTAATTTTGCCAAACGGATTTAAATTGGCATCGAAAAATCAAATTCCAGAAGCTGTTCAAACAAAAAATAAAGGTGTTTTTATTTCGCCATATAGTACTGAGTTTGATAATATTTTAGTAGTTGGTCCAATTGTTGGAAAAACTCACCAAGAATTAATTTTCCCTGTAGTGGCACCAGATCCAGAAAAAAATTCAGAAATTAAATATTTAACTTACCCGTTTTATGCAGGTGGTAATCGTGGGCGTGGACAAGTGTATCCTAATGGAGAAAAAAGTAATGTAAACGTATTTGGAGCTATTCAAGCTGGAAAAATCGAAGAAATTACCCTAGGCGAAAAAGGTGATTATAATGTTACCATTGTGAATTCATCTAATACAAAAACATCGCAAACTATTCCCGCTGGATTAAATTTAATTGTAAAACAAGGGGAAACTGTCAAAACCGATCAAGCATTAAATACTGATCCAAATGTAGGTGGTTTTGGACAAGAAGATTCTGAAATTGTACTGCAAAATCCTATTCGAATTGTTGGTTATCTTGCATTTTGTTTAAGTGTCTTAATTGCTCAAATTTTTTTAGTTTTGAAGAAAAAACAATTTGAAAAAGTTCAAGCTGCAGAATTAAACTTTTAGTAATAAAAACCAAAACTACAGTTTTGGTTTTTATTGTTTAGATTTACCATGTAATACGAAAATATAGGTTGGTAAATCTAAACGATCAAATAAAAAATTAATTGAGTTATTTAGTTTAACTTAGCGTTTTCAAATGTAATCATTTTTTATTTAATCTTTCTTATTCTAAAAATCAAAGCTATTTTAAAAAAACACTTAGAAAAATTAATCAGTATATTAAATAAAATAAGTTGATGGTAGTTAGTACTAACTTATTGCTACGAAAAATAATAAAATAAATAATTTTAAACCTATTAAGTTACTGAGGTAGAAAAGCCTCTAATTTAAATGTTTTCTCAATCCCCCCTTATTTTTTAAGTTCCAATCAAAAACAAATTAAAGAGTTAAAAACTATATTAATTTCAACAATATTTTTATCAGTAGTTTACTACTGATAAAAATATTGTTGAAATTAATATAATTCGTCTTCTTGATGCACTAAAATTTTGCAATCTGATTTAGGATATGCAATACAAGTTAATACGAATCCAGCTTCTACTTGATCATCATCTAAAAAAGTTTGTTCTGATTGATCAACACTTCCTTCTAAAACTTTACCAGCACAAGTTGAACATGCACCTGCACGACAAGAATAAGGTAATTCAACTCCTTGTTCTTCAGCAGCATCTAAAATAAATACATCATCATTACAATCAATTGTTGAATTGATATTATGTTCTTCACTTAATAGTGTCACTTTATAAGTAACCATATAACTCCTTGTTTTTAATGATTATAAAGTAATATAAATTTTACTTTACTAGCTTATATTATACATCATATAAAAAAATATCGTAAGAAAATAATTTTAAGGTAGAAAAATTTTAAAAATGTTAACTAGATTAAAATGTTTGTTTTAAACGACTTGCTTTTCCTTTTAAGTTTCTTAAATAGTACAATTTTGCTCGTCTTACTCTTGATGAGTTTAAAATTGTAATTGAGTCAATTTTTGGCGAATGAACTAAAAAAATTCTTTCAATTCCAATCCCTTGTAAGATTTTTCGGACTGTTATTGTTGTATTAATAGAACTATTTTTTTTAGCAACTATTGTCCCTTCATAAAATTGAACACGCTCTTTATTACCTTCAATAATTTTAACGCCAATTTTCACATTATCACCAATTTTAATTAAAGGAAGATTTTCCTTCAAAAATCGATTCTCTATGTTTCTAACTGTTTGCTGTGGATGTAACTTTATCATAAATTCTAAAAACTACTCTAATTAATTTTATTTATTTGCTTAAGTTTACAACTAGATAAAAAAAAAAACAATATCAAAATACGTGTAATGCATTCGACTGGGTTCGAACCAGTGATGTTCCAGAGGAAAACGGATTATGAGTCCGGTGCCTTCAACCACTCGGCCACGAATGCGCATATGGAGCTGATGGGAATTGAACCCATGTCCATTTAAAATTTTTAGTGTATTCATTCACAGGTATAGTTTCAAAGAACAAATGTCGAGTAAAGTTATTCTAAACTACATAGGTAAAAAATACTTATATATAGTGAACAAATTCAAATAGTTTTTATTAAAAATGGCATATTTTTTTTACGAAGAATCCATGCTTCGACCTGAATCATACAGCAACTAATTTTAAATGTCGAACCCAAAACAGCCCCAAAATTAGATTATTTTTCAAGGAATCCATAAGCATGAAGGGAATCGAACCCTTGACTTTCAGAATCGGAATCTGATGCTCTATCCACTGAGCTACATGCTTTAAGTAATCCTTTATTTTTCATTATAGTCTTAGAACTTAGTAATCAATAACTAATTTTTGTCGAAAGAGAAATTAGTTATTGATTAAAAATTTATTTAATAATAAATTTTTCCACCACCCCATTTTTCGCTAAGGATTTTTGGTGATAATAAAATGTGACCAGCCATAGCAGTTAAATCTTCATCTGTTAGTGAACGCATACGTGGATAAATATCAGCACTTTTAATACTTGGATGAACTTCAGCGATTGATTCTAAACCATCATAAGTTGTTGGATTTTTCATATAATCAACTAAAGACGCAATATTATCACGACGTGGTGTAGCTAAACTTAAAGCTTCTGCATCTAAACCAACATTCGGATTGGTTTTTGTAATACCACCAACATGGCAAGCACCACAAGTTGCATTGAATAAACGTTTACCACGTTTTACTTGTTCGGGAGTTAAAACTATAGTTTTACCTGATTCATCAGCAACAACTGTTCGTGTTGCTACATCTAAATCAATAGCTGAAGCTGTTGTTACGAAAAGACTAAAAATACCGAAGAATAGGAAAGAAAATAGTGGTGAATACTTTTTAAGCATAATTAAAAACAATTATTTATAAAGTTGAAACCAAGATAACAATAAAGTTAAAAAAGCTAGCTTTTTTTCTTTTTTTTTAATTTTGCTAGATTAGCTATTAAACCTCTTAATCTAATATTTTCCCAACCAGTGACTAGTACTGTAATAATAATTAGTCCTTGACTAAATAAAAGAATTGGATCTAATCGCCATCCATGAACCATTAAAATACAACTATAAAGTAAACCAATAGTTGCAAAAAAAATATCCTCATCTCTTGCAACTTCTGGTTTAATATTTCTTAAAAAATATAAGATTAGTACACCAAAACTTACGATAATGCCTAAAAAAATATTTAGGCCAAAATTAAAATTTATCATAAGATACTGAATTTTAATTTAATAGGTATCATCTCAAATTAACTAAAAATACTATCAATAAAATTTTTTTATTATTCTGATTTATTGAATTTAAAAGTATTAGCTTTTTAATTTTATTAGTGAATAAAATATTACTTGAACGAACTATATCAAAATCTTAATTTCGCGTAACTCGATCAGTTTTACTAATAATAACTAAAACCCCACCAATAGCAAGTGCAATAAACGCACCTGCAACTAAACTAGCGATAAAATTTCCTAATGAAGGTGTCATTTTTTTATTTCCCGTTATTTTAAATACTAAAGTTAAAAATAGTAAGATTGACTACAATAAATATTGTATCAGCTTTTGTAAAAAAATATTAATTATATTTTTTTAATATTAATTTTTA
>Ga0100397_1000313_pt1 | contig 27107 bp, 24 predicted proteins | sample CryGeymeta201521_FD_81550 | JGI IMG/M metagenome (GOLD analysis project Ga0100397, IMG submission 81550) | Groundwater microbial communities from Crystal Geyser aquifers in Utah, USA - Crystal Geyser metaG 2015-21 | ecosystem: Environmental > Aquatic > Deep subsurface > Groundwater | place: USA... | reverse complement strand
GCTTTGCCGCAGAGCAAGCTCTGCAACTACAGTAGTGCGAACCTTTCAGGTTCGCTTGTTGGCGAGGCTAAAGGCCTCGCACTACATCTATCAGATGACACGGGGTTAACTGAGCTTTTACGTGGCTTGGTGACTCTGTGGTGAATATGATTCTTCAGATCAGTTGAGAAAAAATGCTCTTACCCGCAGAGATAATCCTCTTTGATTCCTCCTTCCTTAAGGAAGGGTAAAGAGGCAGGGAAAGGGCAGAATGCCAGATTGCCTCTGTAACCGGGAATCCTTTTTGACGCAGATACCGATGGAGAGGTTTATAAACTGGCCTGCGGCAGATAATCCCTTTCTTTTGAAATAAAAGGATTATTTTTTTGAGATCCCTGTTTTCCGGGATGCGAAGAACATAACGGTAGAAGACATGCCCCTTTCCTGAAGGCAATCTGATATTGTATCTAGAGAATGCCTCATTATATTCAGAGGCTAAATTTTTTCGCCGGGCAATAAAGGAAGAAAGTTTCTTCAACTGAACCAAAAGGATTGAGGCTTGCATCTCGGTCAATTTATAATTATAGCGTAAAAGATAATTCTCTTTTTCATCGTAGTCCCGCAAGTCGTTCATCTTCTTCAAGAGAATTTCATCATCGGAAAAAGCAATCCCTCCTTCTCCACAGGTTATCAGCTTAGTCGCATAAAAGGAGCAAATAGAAACCTTGCCCAGACTCCCAATTTTTTTGCCCCGGTAATTTCCTCCAATGTTCTGTGAGATATCCTCAATCAGAGGAATTTTGAATTTTGCTAATTCTTTAAAGTCTGCCGGGGCTCCGAAAAGATGGGGAACGATGATGGCTTTGGTTCTCCGATTGATTTTTTTCTTTACTGCGGCAGGGTCAAGATTGAAATCGGTTCTCTTGACCTCGCAGAGGATGGGTTTGGCTCCCGTATAACCAATAGCGTTAAGCAGGGCTGGACAAACATAGGAAGGTAAAATGACCTCATCTTTCTCCTTAATTCCTAAGGATAAAAGCGCAAGATGGCAGGCGGCAGTACCCGAGTTGACTAAAAGAGCTCCCTTAACTCCGATAAAGTTAGCAAAAGATTTTTCCGCCTTTTTTACAATTCTCCCCTGTCCAATCTGGCCGGACTTTAAAACCGCTAGAACTTCTCCTTCTTCCTCTTTTCCTAAGGAGGGTCGGGAATGGGGGATAACTTTCATTTGATTTCGCGCAGAAATCGCAATGCCTTAAATCCTTCGGCATACTTCACCTTTCCCTGAAACCCCCTGAAGTTGGCAATGGCTCGGACACTTTCCAAAATGTCCAGCCCAGTCGGATAAATTCTGCTCATCTGGGAATAGTGGCATTTAAGAAGTTCTATTTTTCTTTCCAAGATATTTTCAATCTCTACGAAGAGATTCGGCTCAAAATTGCTGGTTGTATAGTCTTCATAAAAAAGGACGTTCTTAACGTATCGGGTTGCTGAAATTGCCGCTGCCGCAACCGCACGATGGTCCTGGTGGGTATCGTCGTAATAGTTAACGTAGACCTCGTCAGGTTTAACCAGATGAAGAATCTCTTCAATCTTGGGAATGAGGACATTCGCTCCCGGAAGTTGGGTATCAGGAAAATTTCCCCAGAACAATTTTTGCACGCCTAATAATCGGGCGGCTTTTTCCTGTTCCTTTTCCCTGATTTCAGGGTCTCCCCCCCCTTCTCCTCGCGTAAGAATAAAGAGATAAACTTTATCCCCGTTCTCCACGGCTTTCAAAAGAAAACCGCCACAACCGTATTCAATATCATCAGGATGAGCCCCGATCGCCAGAATATTCATAATTTCCTCTTCAGACACAGATATTCACTGATTAGAACTATAAAAGAACTTTACCACAAAGACACGAAGGCACGAAGAATAACCAAGAAGAACTTAGCCCCCTCACCTCCATCCTCTCCCCTTGGGGGAGAGGAAACATAGATGAGGGGGAACTTTGAAATTCCATACAATAAATTAGCGAGGCTAAAAGCCTCGCACTACATCTTAGTTCTACGTAGTGCGAACCTTTCAGGTTCGCTAAAAAAGGAAATTCCTATGCATTAAATTTATTTATAATTCTTGGTGAACTTTGTGTCTCTGTGCCTCTGTGGTGAATATTTATTTTTTCTTTCGTGTCTTCTTTATTTCGTGCTTTGGTGGTAAATATTATGTTTTTATCTGTGTATATCAGTGAGAATCAGTGTCTAATTAATTGTAATTAATTTTAGACCTGCATCGCCTCTTTAATAATCTCTTCATCTATTTTCTCTTTCTTTTTGTCAAAACCGATGAGAAGACACATATCGCAAATCTGATTAATTCTTCGGGGAATGCCCCCGGAGTATTGATAAATTTTCTCCAGACTTTTTAGGTCAAAAAGGCCAGAACCATCCCCTGCAGCAATGGCTAAACGATGGTAGACATATTTTTTGGTTTCTTCCAGACTCAAAGGATTTAAATTATATCTGATTGCTATCCTTTGGAGAAGCGGTTTGTTGCTCTCTATCTCCTCAGTTAATCCCGGTTGACCAAAAAGGAGAAGGGTTAAAAGAAATTTATTCTCCAACTGATAATTAAGGAGAAGTCTAATCTCCTCAAAAACCCCTTTTTCCTCAATGGTATGAGCTTCATCAATAATCAGGATGGTTTTCTTTCCATCCCGGATATTATCAACCAAGAGTTCATTAAGCGCAACCAGAACCTCGGTTTTTCTCTCGGGTAAGTTCTTTCTCCCCAGAGAATGAAGAATCATTCTCAGCAATTCTGTCGTTTCCAGTCTGGGATTGGTGATGAAACCAATCTTATAGACATCGTTTTCCAACTCTTTAAGCAGGGTTCGCCCCAATACCGTCTTTCCACAACCAAAAACCCCGGTTAGCATCCCGGCCCCCTTTCCTTCTCTAACCACATAAAGGAGTCTGCCCAGGGCTTCCTCATGCTGGGGAGAACGATAAAAAAACCTGGGGTCAGGAGTATTCTCAAACGGTTTTTCTTTTAAACCCCAATACTCTTCATACATAATATCCCCCTCTCCTTCCCTTCCTCTCCCTCAAGGGGAGAGGATAAGAGGTGAGGGTACGATTTTCCCTGCCTCGGAGCAGGCTGAGGTTTTTCTTCCCTTCATTAAAAAGTAAATCAATGATCGACATATTGGGTTCAAAACCCGGATAATTCTGCCGATAGATAGGATGAAGAAAGTTCTGGAAAATAACCTTTATATTTACTTTCTCGAATAATTTCAAATTAAGGTAATCTTTTGCTCCGCTGCCGGAAAGATAGGTATCTGCCCCCAAAGCTTTGCAGATTTCAACAAGTCTTTCGGTCTTTTTGCCTTCTACTCTTAAATCGGAGGATTTCTTCATCTCCTTTTTTAGCCCCAAAAATCTCATTATTTCTTCAATCAGATAGATATTGAATTTCGCTAAATATTCCCATTCTTGCTGATAAACTTCCTGGAAGAAATCCCGGTAATCCCTGAAATAGGGCGCTCTTTGATAATTGGTAATGAGTGCCTGCCAATGCTTTGCTCTCCAATCCTGGCTGTTATCAATAAAAATCTCATTGATTTTTTGTCCAAATTTATATTTTACCGGAACGGTCAACCATTGCCAGCCATCAGCAATCCTGACTCTATTGCGATTCTGCCACTCATTCTTCTTATACTGGACATCATCCAGAAACACAAAAGTCTGACTCTGGGCAATCTTGGCGAAGTACCCGAGCCAGGGCAGAAACTGAGGTTGATGAATAGCGCAAATCATACAAATCTTTTCGTCCTTTGTAGTTGCCTGATTTATCAGGCGATGTAGTTGCCGAGTTTACTCGGCTGTCAACCAAGGTTGACCACTACCTATTTCCTCTTCACAAATATTGGATTAGTAAGAATTTTATGGGGATACTCTGTTTCAATATCCAGCCGGTAGTAACTCTTTTCTCCTTCGGGCAGGGAATAATCATAAAATCTTCTCTCCATCGGCGTTAAACCGATAAATTCCCGGATAATTTTTCCGGAGCGAATCAATTTTACGTTTACCTTTCTTCTCTTGCCATCGGAAAAAGAGACTGAAAAATTAATCCGGGGACGTGTTTCGGTAATTAAGGTATCCCCTATTTTCCCTATTTTACCACGAGGGAGAGAAAGAGTAAAATTATTAAGCATCAATTGATATTCCTTGGTTCTGCGCAGAGCGTAGCATCTTCCTTCTCCTAAAGCCGCAATCACCGAGTTCTTATCAATCCCGGATAAGAGAAAAACTGTCTGGACTTCATCAATCTCTTTTTTCTCACGAGGGCTATGATAGTCTATTTCTCCAATCGTCCAAACCGGTTTAGCTCTTTCTCCCCGGCAGTATTCAGTCAAAACCGTATCCCAGATGCCTTCCTGACCTCCTACTTTCCGATAACCCTCATAGAGAGAGGCAAAGCCGGTGTAGTCTTTGGTCTCAAGAAGGGCTTCAGGATAAGGCAGTGTAGAGGAGATGATACTTCTAATCTTCTCTTCTGTTTTCGCCTCAGGTGCTGACCAGAAACTCAAACCATTTCTCTCTTTGACATAGTTAATCAAATTCTGATAAGGCTGCATGTTTTTTTCTCCATGATACGGGTCATCAGGGGAAAGCAGAAGGCTATCAAAGAGAAAAAGCAACCCGAGAATCAAAAGAACTATTCCTGATTTTCGGTAAGGATAAGAGGAAATAAAAAATCGGCTTCTGAACCAGAATTTGTTTTTCCTCTTTCTTTTGATCATTCCGAGTCCAAGAAGGATGAGAATTAAAGACGCCAATAGCCGAAGAAACTTTTCCCGGGAAAAAGAAAAACACTGATTGCCAGCCACCGGCATTTTAAGATAGTCCTTTTCTTTTTCTAACCCCAACACCAAAAACTGCTTATGGAAATTATGAAGAGTTAAATTATTTTTTAAAAAATCCCCGGACCAGAAATAGAAAGGAGTAACCTCAGCCCCGGGGATAATTGTTAAGGAAGGATAAAGTTTACTTGCCTCTTTAATCTCACTTAAATAGTCCTTTACTCCAGAGTAAAGGATAGAGTTTTTTTCTACCCTTTTCCTGATTATCCTCCGGAAGGGAGAAAGCCCGTATTCGGCTCTTAATAGAAGATGGTCGGTAATTACCATAATCGGAATACCTTTGGCTTGAGTAATTTGAGCCAGTTCCTTGATGGAATAGGCACCGGTGCTAATCTTACTATGCAGATGAATAATGCCCGGAATATATCTTAGTTCTTCCTGACCTTTTGCAATTACAGGGGCACTCAGCAGAAGAATTATTAGCGTCAACCCGAGAATTTTTTTTATGTATCTTTTGTAGGGGTCGGATTTATCCGACCCTTTTCTCATTAATTGCCCTCTCATATAATTTCTCAATCTTTTTTACCATCCCATCCGCCGTAAACTCTTCTTTCTCTGCTTTTTCCTTCCCTCTTCTCCCCATCTCTCTTGCCTGCTCCGGCTCTTTTAACAATTTAATTATTGCTTCCGATAAACCTTTAAAATCTCCCGGAGGGACAAGCAGGCCGGTTTTTTCATCCTCAACAATCTCCGGGATACCGCCAACATTACTGGCAACAACCGGCTTTCCCATCAACATCGCTTCCAGGATAACCCGAGCCATTCCTTCATTCAAAGAAGGGAGAACAAAGATGTCAAGGATGTCCAGAATTTCGACAATATCTTCCCTCCATCCTAAGAACAGAACATTCTCCTTGATGCCCAGAGAGATTGCTTCCCTTTCTAATTTTTTCCTTAAAGAGCCGCTCCCGGCCAGAAGAAATCTTGTCTCCCGAAACCGGAGGTCGGCAATAATTAGTTTTGCTGCTTTTAAGAAATAGGAATGTCCCTTGACCGGTTCTAATCTGCCGATTGTTCCAACTATTTTTACTTCCGAAGGAATTCCTAACTCCTTCTTCTCCTCTCGATTAAGTCTTCCCCATTTCCTACCCTCTCCTTCCCTTCCTCTCCCCCAGGGGAGAGGATAAGAGGTGAGGGAACTGAGGGGGGAGGTAGGCGGGGGTGCAAATTTTCTCTTCTCAATTCCGCTATAGATTGGGATAAACTTAGCCGGAGGTCCAATCCTATATCTGACATATTCTTCCTTCCCTCTTTCGGTTAAGACAATAATATAGTCAGTGATAAAGCCGGTGAATTTTTCTAAAAGGATAAAAAATTTAGTAACAAGGAAAGGGAAATAGCCATAAAAGATGTGACCATGAGGGGTATGGATAATAATCGGGACGCCGGCAAGTTTTGCCGCCCAGCGACCTAAAAACCCGGCCTTGGAGGTATGGGTGTGAACAATTACAGGCCTTTCCCTCTTGATATTGCAGTATAATTTGAAGAGGGTTAAAATGTCAAGAAAAGGATTAATCACCCTCTTCATCTCAGGAATAAGTGTTACCTCAATCTCTGTACCCGTAAAGGAGCCAGTAATAATCTTAACCCCATACCTTTTTCTATTTAATCCCTTTACCGTTAAAAGGGTATCCTCCGTCACCCCTCCCCTATCCAATCTGGTAATAATATGGATTACCTTAATCCTTTTCATCTTTCCTGTAGCGGTCGGATTCATCCGACGATTTGTGCGATGAATCGCACCGTTACGTTTGTTCTGTAGCGGTCGGATTCATCCGACGATTTTTCCCAATACCCTTTCCGCCGCTTCTAAAACCTCCTCCACAGTTATTAACTTAAAGCAATCTAACTCTTTACATTTAACCTTTCCTCTTTGATAGCAGGGGCTGCAGGGTAAGTTCTTCCTGATGATAGCCGAATTTATAGAATAGGGACCAGTTTTCCTATAATCGGTAGGTCCAAATATTGCCACTACCGGAGTTTTCACTGCACAGGCGATATGCATTAAGCCACTATCGTTGGTAATAAAGAGATTGCATCTTTCAATTAAGGCCGCAGTCTCTCCCAGAGTAGTTTTACCAGCAGCAATGATGGGATTTTTCTTCATCAGACTTGCTACTCTTTCTGCCAGGGAGATTTCTTGCTTCCCTCCAAAGATGATTACTTGAGCATTATAGGTCTTAATTAATCTATCGGCAACCCGGGCAAATCTCTCAGGAAACCATCTTTTAAAATTTGCCTGATAGATTCCAGAACCAGGATGAATCCCAATAATTAAATCACACCCCTCACCTCCATCCGGGGGAATTAAAACTCCCTCAAGGGGAGTGGAACCCCCGGAGATAGGTGGGGGTAACTTTGAAATTCCATACAATAAATTATCTTCCTTAATATTCTGACTTCTTAAAAAATTAGAAGCAGATTCTTTATCTTCCTCAGTAATCCTGATGAATAGACTCTTATCTTCAACCTTTAGGCCCAATCTTTCTACCAATCTTATATTTCCTTCTACCTCATGAAGGTTTTCATCATAATTAATTTTTAGATTATAGAAATAGCCCTTGCCCTTAATATCTTCTCCTAACCGATGCTTTGCTCCAATAAAAAGAGCCAATAAACCAGTTTTTACCGGATTCATTCCGGTAGCCGCAATGACAGAATCAAATCTCTTTCTTCGTAAAGACCCCAAGAGTTTAAAAAATCCTTTATCTCTAAGAATAATTTCATCAACAAGGCGACTGCCTTCTACTACCTCTTTAGCTCCATCAGGTTCTGATAAAAGAGCAAGATGACTTTCGGGAAATTCTTTTCGCAGGGCTTTCAGAGCAGGGGTAAGAAGAATCATATCCCCAATCCCCCCCAGCATAACCACCAATATCTTTTTAATTTTTTCCGTCTTCATCACAAGCGCAGTAGAAATGTAGTGTAGTCCTTTAGACTCTGTGCTGTCATTGCGAAGGACGAAGTCCTGTGGCAATCTGAACCTCCACCGCCTCCGTTACCTCTTCCACCGTGATTAACTTCATACATTTATGCTCTTTGCAAATTCCTCTATTACAAGGGCTGCAAGGTAAATCCTTTCTGATAACAATATTCTTATCTCCTTTTGGCCACCAGCGAACAGGGTCGGTTGGTCCCATCACAGAGACGGTAGATATGCCCAAAGCAGTAGCGATATGGAGAGGTCCAGAGTTATTACCAATAAGAAGATTACATCGGCTGATAAGAGCAATGAGATTTTTTAATGGTTGACCTAAAAAGATAATTACTTTATTTACTATTTTATCTTCTATTTCTTTAATTAACCTTTCTTCTTTTGCTCCAGCAATAAGAATAATCTTTGCCTTATATTTTTCAATTATTCTATCGGCAACTTCAACAAATCTCTCGGGTAGCCATCTTTGGGAAGGATAATAACCACCAGGATGAATACCAATAAGTAAATGATTATCTGAAACACCTTTTTTCTGCAAAAATTGTTCAATTGCTCCCTCTGCCTCTTTAGAAGGCAAAATTTTAGGTTTTTTATCTTCTGTACCTAAACTAATACCTTTGATGATATTTAATATCTCGTCAACTACATCAATAGGTTGCTTGCTATGTTTTATCGGTCGATTAAAGAGAAAGCCCCTTCCAAAGATGTTATACCCCAGCCGATACTTTGCCTTGCTGAGATAAGTCCAAAGAGCCCCAACAAAACTGTAATCACAGGTTAGGTCAATAGCCAGGTCAAAGTGATTTTCTCGCAAACGATTAACCAATTTTATCTTTTGCAAAAAGGAAGTATCCTTACTATAGGTAACAACCTTATCTATAGAACTGACTTCATCCAGAATATCTTTAACCAAAGAATTAGCTAAAACACTGATTTTAGCCTGGGGAAGATTTTCTTTAATTGCCTTAAAAGTGGGGATAGAAACAATGTTATCGCCGATTCTATTAAGTCCAACGATTAAGATATTACTTATAGATTTTTCAGAAAATCCTTTTCGTCGCATCGGGAAGGTAAATAAAGAAAAGAAAGAAAAAATTATAGCCCTGAAAATCAAATATAATCTCTTAACCAGTCTCCTCATCTTCTATCGTAGCGGTGCAATTCATTGCACAAATAATCGTGGCATAAATGCCACCGCTACAACTATTTTAACGCATAAAGCAGGATGATATCATCCCCTGAGAATTTCTTCAGATAAAGTATGCTTTTTTTAATCCAGGAAAGATAATTAAAGGATTTAACCAGTTGCTTTTTCAATCTGCCTAACCCTAAATTTCCCAATTTTTCCCCTATTCCTGTCCCTTTGGGAAGGGTGGTAACTTTAATGACTTTAAATCCAGCCTTCTCTACCATCTTTTTTAATACCTCTGGCGTGAAATAATAGAGGTGCTCCTTCGGTTTTAGATAATCCCAATTTTCTCTTTGTTTCCGAAATTCTCGCGAGCCAATATTGGGCACCTCAATAGCGATGAGCCCATTTTTCTTCAGGATGCGATGGACCTCTTCTAATGAACCCAAGGGGTCCCTCATATGCTCAAGGGTATGCCAGAGAGTAGCCGCATCAAAGGAATAGGCAGGATAATTTGCTTCCTCTATCGTCCCGGTAAAGATATCAAAACCGGACTCTTTCGCATATTTTGCCGCAAAGGAAGAAATCTCTACCCCGGAGGCTTGCCAGCCTTCTCTTCTAACTACTTCCAAAAAGTAGCCAACGGCACAGCCAATATCCAGCAATTTCCCCTTTACTCTTTTAATGGCTATAATTTCTCTTAATCTCTCTTGAAAACGTTGTAGATAGAGTTTTTTCTCAGCAAGGAAATCTGCCTGTCGGGAACCATCAAAATAATCCCTATTATATATTTTCCCTAAATCTTCTTTTGCAACTCTGGGGTTTACATAGATAAGACCGCATCTAAAGCACTTTACAATCCTTAAGGAGTCCTTGATAAGCAAAAGAGAGGTATCATCACTCTTGCACACATTACAAACTACATCTTCCATCGTAATTTTTGATAAAGTTCTTCTATTTTCCTTACATTCTCTTCAATACTAAACAATTTCTCCGCCCTTTCTCTTCCGGCAATACCCATCTCTTCTCTCTTCTCTTTGTCCTTGACCAATTTTAGGATTGCTTCGGCTAATTTGTCTGGTTCTTTTGCTGGAACCAAAATCCCGGTTACCCCATCCTCTATTGCCTCAGGATTTCCCCCTACTTCTGTAGCAATTACCGGCTTAGCAGAAGCCATTGCCTCTAAAATAGTGCGGGAAAGACCCTCAGAATGAGAAGGAAGAACAAAGATATCTAAACCTTTCATTATCTCGGGAATGTCTTCCCGGAAACCGGTAAAGATAATGTTTTTCTCCATTCTGTAGCCGTTAGCAAACTTTATTAGATTATTCTTATACTCCTTTTTTCCTTCTCCCGCGATAAGAAACTTTAATCCCGGGAATTCTAACAATATCTCTTTTGCTGCTTCAATTAATTCCTTCTGTCCCTTTTCCAGACTTAATCGACCTATTGTTCCGATTAAGATAGTATCCTTTTCAATATGGAATTCGTCTCTAATTTTAGAAGGAATTTCCGGATTGAATTCTTCTATATCAATTCCATTATAGATGGTAATTATCTTATTCCTTGCCCTCTGAGAAAAGCGAGAATTTGCTCCTTTGCAGACCGTAATCATTCTGGTGCAGAGAGAAGGGAGAAATGGGTCAAGCCATTTATCTGGGGTTGCTACCCGCACATGCCAGACTAAAGGAATTCTTCTTCCCCTCTCCTTCCCTTCCTCTCCCCTTGAGGGAGAGGATAAGAGGTGAGGGGACTGGTGGGGGTGTAATTTGACCGCCATTCCACCATAAAAGGTATTCCTCGGACCATCGGTATGAAGCAAATCAATTCTTTTTTCCTTAATAAATCTTACCAATTTTATAATTGTGAATAAACTCAGTTTTTTTAAAGAAGGAAAGGGAACAACCGACGTCTCTATCTGCAGTTTCCTTGCCTCCTCTACCAACTCTCCATCAGACTGGCAGAGAAGAAAAGGATTAAACCTTCCTCTATTTAATCTTTCCAAAAGCAAAAGGAGGCTTCTTTGCCCTCCACCCTTCAATTCCCCGGATGAAGAGAGATATAATATGTTCTGCATTACTCTTTTCTCTGGATGTCCCAGAGAGTGGAATATGAGGCAAAATAGGTTATTGCTGAATTAACGCACACCAAAAATCCTACTATACCATCCAGAAATCCCCTTTTAACAATATATTTATAGATAAATACTAAAAGAGGTTTTAAAAATAAATAGAAGAGACAATTATAGGGCTGAATTCTTAAACCTTTAGTTTTATACTCTAAGGCGGTTAAATAGGAATATCTCTTTATCTTGCCAAAATATTCGCTAAAACTATCTCCTCCATAATGGATGAAATGATTTTTCAGATAACCAATTTCCCCCTTAATGATAAATGGGTCTATACATTTCAGGTTTAAGTCATAATTTCCCTTTTCTTTGTTAAATAGCCGCAGATACCTTAAGTCAAACCAGCCACAGTGTCTAATTTCCTTACCCAGGAATACGGTCAAACCTCGCATTAAGAATGCATCATATTTAATATCTGATTTGAGAACAGTTTTTATTTCTTCACAGATTTCTGGTAGAAAGTACATATCTGCATCCACAGAAAGCACCCATCTATGGGATGTTTTTTTTAAGACAAAATCTCTTTCAACAGGAAATGATTCAAATTGTTTCTGATAGATTTTATTCGTATAATTCTTACAAATTTTAACCGTTCTGTCGGTGCTATAACCGTCCAGGACAACTATTTCGTCTACCCACTTCAGACTTTCCAAGCATCTTCCAATACTTTTTTCCTCATTTTTAGTAATTATGGCTACCGAAAGTTTTTCCATCTTATTATCTCCTTACACACTCCAAAATTAATATTTCTCCTGCTAATAACTCGGAGGAAAGCAGCCTTCTGCACATAAAATTATCCTTCACCTTAATCCTCGTTACCATTTTAACCAGAGGGATTAAAATCCATAATAATAATTTAAGAGGAAATTTTCGCGTAAATACTACATTCCTGTTGGTAGCTATATTTTCCAACTCGAATTCTCCTTTTTTCAAAGCAGAATATAGTTCTGGGAACCCCACCGGATTAATGTGCGAAGTATACAAATCAGTCTCCCGACTATAATAACCACCAAAGAAATCGCAATATCCTATCAGCAAGTAGCGTAAACGGGAAAAAATACTCAATACATTGGGTGTAGTAATAATCAATTTCCCTCTTTGCTTAAGAACTCTTCCGAACTCTCGTAATAAATGGTACGAATTTTCCAAATGCTCAATGCCTTCTATGCATATAACATAGTTAAAAAAGGAATCCGGATAAGGCAGTTTTTTATTCAGGTCAACCATCTGGAATCTTACCTCCGAGGCTTTAAATACAGTCTCATCTATATCTGCTGCCCAGACTTCAAATCCTCTTTCTTTTAAATAGCAAGATAAATTCCCTACCCCGGCAGGGGCATCTAAAACCCGACCTTTTTTCTCCTGCTCCATCAATTTTAAAACCTTGTTGTGCAAACCTAAAGCCACATGCTCAGAATTTATCCTCATCATAATTTCCTATAAGTTTCTGATACAGATTCTCTAATTTGCCAATCATTATTTGAGTGGTAAACTTTTCTTCGAAAATTTTCCTACCCTTTTGCCCCATTTCCTCCATCATTTTTGGATTTTTGAGCAGGTTGATTATAGCCTCAGCTAAAGCTTCCGCATTTTCAGGAGGGACAAGAAATCCTGTTTCTTTATCGATAACCGCTTCCGGTATTCCACCTACCTCGGTAGCAATAACCGGTAGACCCACCGCTATCGCCTCCAAGATAGTAAGTGGCAATCCCTCCCTTAAAGAAGGAAGAACAAATAATACCGATTGAGAAAGAATCTCGGGAATATCTTTTCTCTTTCCTAAAAAGGAAACCTGCGAAGATATTTCTAAGTTTATAGCCTCTTTCTTTAATTTCTCCTTTAAAGGACCTTCCCCTACTATCCAGAATCGGACCCTGGGGAAGCTGGTTAATACTTCTTTCATTGCCTTTAAGAGATGGGTATGGCCTTTATGGGGATATAGGGAACTGACCGTAGTGATAATTTCCCTTCTATCATCAAGTTGGTGCAGAGTATACTTCTTTTTATCTATTCCATTATATATGACGATGAATTTTCCCTTCGCTCCATCCTCGGTATCAATAAAGGATTTTTTTACTGCCTCAGAAACACATATTATTTTCTGGGTGAATAAATTAAGAATCTTATCAACTATTATATTTCTCAACTTAAGATTATAATGAGTTGTATGCAAATGCGTTACGAGAATAGGTATACCAGAGATCCTAGCCGCAATTCTGCCAATGGTGGTAGCAAAGTAACCATGCATATGAACTATGTTAAATCTCTCTTTTTTTAGGAGAAGGATAAGTTTCAGGATATTTAAGGGGTTATGGTAATTACCGATTCCTAAAATTTTCAAATCTATCCCCTTTGCCTTTAATTCATCGGCTATCTCACCCCCTCCTGCCAAACACCAGATGCTTATCTGATATCTTTCTTTATCCAGACCTTCAGCAATATTGGCGACAACCCTTTCCGCCCCACCTATTTTTAAATCCTCTATGAGATGAATAACCTTTATTTTCTTCATTTTCCTTCAACAATAGTAAGCATCTTTGGGGCAAATCGTTCATAGGATTCTGTTAAGTAGCTAATGATTACATTAAAGATAAAACCTATAGCCAAGACTAAAAAACTGATATCAACTACACCAATTCGGTAATCACTGCCAAAAATTTTTACCATAACGATCCAGATTAAGAGTAAAACTGGTGAAATAAAATAAACCAACTTTCTTTTAATAAGATTTAAAAATAAAGCTAAGAGAAAACCGATTAGAAAAAGGGCTCCATAAACATAAAGGAAAGAGATGAAAATAAAACAAGTAATTTTCCTATTACTTTCACTACAAATAGACAATCGGTTTAATTTTTTGTTCATCTCCTTTTGCCTATAAAAATTGAGCAGGGTATTGGCCTTAGCTGCCCAACCATCAATTCTATATCTTTCCCTGAAATAGTCTGGGTATTTTAATCCGGCTTCTCCTAAGGTTATTACCTCGATATTATCTTTACTCTTAATATATTTTATTAGTTTTTCCATCTGGCCATAATAATCATCTTTTGGATAGATATTACCCATATAGGAATGGTAATATATGATAAAAACCGACAAATTCCCCCCATTTTTCCTGGCTAATTCCAGTTCTGAAAGGGGAGTGAACAACAACGCACTTGCATTTACAATAGCGATATCAGAAATATCTTTATAAAAGAAAAAATTGGAAGAACTCAATACCTTTATATTATTTTCTCGGCAGGCTTTAATCGTATTTAAATCATAACTATTAAATGGTGGTATAAAAGTAATAATTTTTATTTTAAAAAGATCTTCTAAGTATGATTTACCCACCTTTATCTTTTTAAATTGTTCAGCCAGGGGTCTACCTAAAAATTCGGTGCGTTTACCTAAATCTTGGTGAGCATATCCGTGAAGAGCTATCTCGGCTAATCCCAATTTTAGGTGTTCTTTCAAAATTTTCATTAACTCTCTCTTTTCTAAAAGATTAATTTCAAAAGGAACGAGAGCATAGGTTTGAGAAATATTATTTTCTTTAAAGATTCTAAATAATTTAAGTTCTAATTTTGAACCCGAAAAGTTCTGGATATCATCGTTTCTGAAGACCACGATTAATTTCTTTTCAGGATTAGCCTGGAGCTTAAAATAATGGGATAGACTAAAAAGCCGAGAAAAGAGGATTATAATCAGAAGACTTAAAAATATAGCGATGTTTATGATTAAATATTTTCTCTTAAGCATTGGTCTGGACTAATAATTTCTAATATTTTCTTTAGCCGATGAAGATAGGTATGCTTCTGGATAACCTTCTTAAATAAATAAGATGTAGTTGCCTCATTTATGAGGCAGAGAAAACATGCTCCATAAATGGAGCGACTACAATTTTGTTAAATAAGTATTATAGGGTTACCTTTACCCATTCCTTAAACCATATATCAGAGAAATTAAGGGTTTTATTCTCCTTTTCTAAGATTCCTTTTTTCAAAAGCATCTTTATCGACGTCTGCACAGAACCAATGGGTCCAAGATGATAACCTCTCATAAATTCATGAGAAAAGATATTCTCCCCACCAGAAGAAGCAATCGCCTGCAAAACCCTTCTCTGAGATAAACTTAAGGAATCCCATATGGTTAAAAAAATTGGAGATTGAGAGGTAACAATCTCACAAGCAGTTTTTAACACCCTCTCTTCATCGACTTTCTTTTCTTCAATGCAGTTATTCCATACTTCATGAGCTAAATATTGAACATAATATGGAATTTCCGAGGTTACGGAGAGGATTTGGGAAACTGCTGCTTTTGAAATTTTAAACCTCGTTTTAACAAATCCATTTTTAATAAAATGAAAGAATTTATCGTGAGGAATTTTATTCAGAAAAAAGACCTTGCCCATTTTATAAAAGGCTCTTGATGAATTTGAAACCAAATCTATCATCAGGGATTTCTTTGAACCTGAGAAAACATAGCCAACATTCTTATGGTATTGAATATCTGCTCTCATACTTTTCTCAATTCCTTCTCCTCCAAAAGATAAAATCTCCTGAAATTCGTCAAAAATAAGAACAAACTTCTTTTTTCTTTTCAGGGCAATTTCCTCCGGTGCGTTATATAGTTTCTCCAAAAGCGAAAAAACATCCTTTTTCTCCGGCTCCACTTCCATCCTAATGGAAATTTCTCCCTCAGGAGAAATTGTTATCTTTGGTCTTAAAGAAGAAATTATGCTCTGGATAAATTTTATAACTTTCTCAATCTTTGTTTCAGTTGCCATTGCCAAAGCCTTTGCATAAAGAGAGGCAAACTGCTCCAGGGAAGTGACTTTATAAAGGTCGAGATAAGCAATAAGAAAATTCTCCTTTTTAAGAAGTTTGGCGATCTTAAAAATAAGGGATGTTTTTCCGTATCTTCTTGGAGAGATAAGAAAAATTTTGTTCTGCTGTTTCAAATCAGCAAGAAAGGTTGCAATTTCCTTTTCTCTATCCACAAAGTAGTTTCCTCCTACTGCCCCACCATAAAAGAATGGATTCATCCTGACTCCTTATTATTTAAAAATACATTATGTATTTTAGCATAATTCTTAAGCCGATTCAAAAATCTTTTTTCCAATAACGGTAAGCATCTTTTTTATTCGATGAAGATAAGTATGTTTCTGGATAACCTCTCGGTAACCCTCTTGAGCAATCCTTTCTCTTTCTTCGGGATGAATTAGATAATATTTAATTTTTTCTCTTAAATCCTTAATATCCTTGAAGATTGTTAGATGTTTCCCATCTTCAAATAATGATTTAACATCTTTCTGATTATCCACCAGAAGAAAACTTTTACAAGCTAAAGCCTCATAGACCTTAGGGCTGGCCTGATAGCAAGGTATTTTTCCATCCTGATAGTGAATGGCTAATATTATCTTACTGCTACTATAGATTTTTCTCCATTCCTCTGGTTTTAACTGGCTTTCTTTCGCTAATTTCTTTAAAGGTGAGTCAAAGGATAAATTATTCCATCCCGGTCCCCAAACTTTAAGGTTAAAATCTGTTATCTTCTCTAAGATTTCTGCCCTATTTGGGTAAAATGAGCCAACAAAACAAATATCACTTCCATATTTTTTTCTTTCCTCCTGGTTTACCTCAACCCTTTTATGGAAATCTGGGTCGCAGGCAAAAGGAAGCCAGAAAGGACCATTTTCTATCTCTTTTCCTTTCAGAACCTCAACCATCTCCGTCCCCCCACAGAAAACAAAATCATAAGCAAATTCTATTTTTAACCTTGGGTCATCTTCACGAATCGGGTCTATTGTCCAGAGACCTGTCTTAATACCCATCTTTTTCATAGTCCTTATACTAGCCGGGAATATTTGATATCCTCCTGTCTCGATGTAAATTTCCGGTTTCTCCTTCCTGATAATCCTAATTAAATTCCTGTTTATTCTTTTAAGGTCAAGGGTATGCAAAAAATAAAACTTTTTCCTTAATCTTCCCGGAATGATAAATTTCCGGTCATCAAAACTGATTAATTGATATCCTAATTTTCTGATTGCTTCCTCAATATATTCGGTGATGGTAATAAAATTCGGATTATGATAACCGGAAAATAGGATTTTCATCTACTTTTGCTCTATCAATTCTCGATATATTTTCTCATATTTCCCTGCCATTTTCTCTGCAGAAAAATTATCTTTAATAAATTTCCTAGCGTTTCTTCCCATTTCTTTTGCTTTATCAAAATTGCTGATACAAAAGTTTATTGCACTGGCTAAGATTTGGCCATTCGCTGGAGAAATAAGAATACCCGTTTTCCCATTAATTATTTTCTTGGGAATATCTCCGACAGAAGTTGCTATAACTGGTTTGCCTTTAGCCATTGCTTCCGATACAGAAAGAGGATCTGCATCCTCTATAGAAGAATGAACAAATAAATCAATCGCATCAAGAACAGCAGGGATATCTCTTCTAAAACCAGCAAATATAACTGATGAAGAAAGAGACTTCTCATTAAGAAAACTTTTCCACATCCTTTCGCAATTTTCCCCATTTTCTCCAACTAAAAGCAATTTAAAAGATGAGTGTTTTATAAAAGATAACGCTTCAAATAAATATAGGGTACCTCTTCGAGTAGGATGCCCGATGGCACCTATGAGAAGCTCATTTTCAATGATATTAAATTCTTCTCTAATCTTTATTCTATTCTGAGGATTGAAAGGGAGGAAAAAATCTGGTGAAGGAGCGTTGTTAATGGTAGAAATTTTACTGGGGGATATTTTGCATTGTTTAATAGCTTCCTTTCTCAAATTCTCTGAGACACAAACAAAACGATTCATTATAAAGGGAAAGAAGAGGAGTTTATATCGTAGATTATATTCTCTCATCCATCTTATCTCTCGAAGACTATGGAGAGTAATCACCATCTTTCTTCTTAATAGAAGATTAGGGGAAAAGGCATATATATCTCCATCAAGGGAATGGGAATGAATAATATCAATCTTTTCCCTTTGAATTAAATTTTTTACTCTACGCATCACTATTAAGCCCTCCAGTCGTCTCAAGCGATTTTTCCCAAATCCTAAATTTATTACTTTAATATTAGCTTGTTCCAACTCTTGCATTAAGAAACTATCCTCCACCTTTTTAAGATAAGCGGCAACAATGGTATTATATTTTTCTCTATTTATGCTTTTAGATAGTAAAGCAAGTATTCTTGTAGCCCCAATTACATCTAAATGAGAGTGTAATTGCAAGATATTGATTTTTGCCGCTTTCATAAGTTATATGTAGGAATAATGACACTTACTTTGGGCATTTTAGGTAACAGTCATAAATACCAAACCGGAATAAATTTTATTGTCGTCTCATCAACCTTTAAACTTTCCCATAGGTATGAGTGTTAAGGCTCAAATCATTATAATTAAGCATTTTTGTACGCAGCTCTACCACCACAGCCACCAGGGGAGGCAAATGACCTTCCCTCCTTCAATAGTCATCTCTTTAAGTTCTCCTCGATATACCAATATACCCTTGGCTCCGGGAAAATCTTTAAAGAAATATTCAAAATTTCTTTTCTTTTCACTGGTTATCTCATTATGATAAGTAATCTCAACCCCTAATCTCTCTGAACTTCTTTCTATGAGAAGGTCAATTTCATGGCCCTCGTAATCCCGGGAGAAATAGATATCATAAGGGAAACTTCTTTTTTTGTTAAAAGTTTCAAAACTTTTAAGAATAATATTCTCAAAAAGAGGACCTAAAACCTTCGACCCCACCAGATGCTCAAAAAACTCCCTCTTAGCAAGGAAATTAGCAACCCCGACATCAAAAAAATATATCTTTTTGGATTTAACCAGTTTCTTTCTTTCTCTCTTAAAATAGGGTAAAAGAGAATTGACCACAAAGGTATTATTCAACACCGAGAGATATTTCTTAAGGGTATTAATTGAGATACCCATTTCTTTAGAGAGTGAGGAGAGATTTAATATTCCTCCGATTTCAAAGGATAAAAGGCGAAGGAGTCTGGAAAAATCATCAAGTTTTCCTATCTCTCTTAAACTTCTGATATCCTTATCAAGATAGGTTGAAACAAAGCTTTGCATCGCAAGATTTCTTCCTTCCTTTGTTTCTCTGATAAATACTCCCGGCATTGTTCCCTCAAGAAGAATTCTTCTCAGAAGCGTCTCCAGAGAATCTCTTTGTCGGAAAAGAATTGTCTGGCGCATCTTAAGGTTTTCTATCGTTAATCCTTTCCAGTCTTCCCAAAGGGGTGCTCCCAGAAACTTTCCAATTTTATCTTCGATTATCTCCCGAATCGAAAGGGGATAAAGAAAAAGATAACTGACCCGGCCGGCGAGGGTTTCGACAACCTTCTTCTGAATCTCCAGGGAAGCAGAACCACTGATGATGATCCTGATTTTGTCTTTATAGATGTCATAAAATATTTTCAAAAGCTCAAATAGAGTTGGGACTTTCTGCGCCTCATCAAAAAATAGAAAAATAGGAGATTTCTGCTTCCTTAACTCCTTGCCGAGGCTATCCTCAATCTGGTTCTTTATAAAGTAGAAATTGGAAGAAACTCGGGAACGAAGAATAGGGTCATCAAAAGAAAAGAAAAAGATATGGGAAGGAGAAACCTCTCTCGCGATAAGAAGTTCCTCAACTCTGTTAAGGAGCGTGGTCTTACCAACCTGCCTTGCCCCCAAAATTGCTACCATAAAACCAGCATTCACCCTCCTTAAAACCTCCTCTTCAATTTCTCTTTTGATATATTTTTCCATAATTTTTATCAGACCATTGACAAATTTTACACTATTTCCTGTCAGATGTCAAGTTGTTCACCTTTCGGTGAACCCCATCTACTTCAGAAGAGGGGGTTCTCGTCACCCCCTTAGCAATTGTCTGAACTGTAGAAAGAGAGGATAAATTCCTATAGATACCAGACCGGAATAAATTTTATTATCGTCTCATCAACCTTTAGCTTTCCCCAGAAGTTTTTGGTGAGGATTAACGCTCTTTTTGGCTTGTACTGGGTGAGAAAATTTCTAAATGCTCTTGAAATTTGCGGGGTTTTCATTTCCGAATATTTAACTTCTATCGGAATCAGTGTCCCATTTTCCTGGAGAATAAAATCAACCTCTGCTTTACTTAATGTGCGCCAATACCTTATCTGGTAATTATCCTTTTGCTTAATCTTTAATTGAGTAAACGCAGTATTTTCAACAATGGCTCCTTTATCCGGGCGGATTGATAGTTCATTAAAGTTATGCAGGAGGTAATTTCTAAGCCCGGTATCCATAAAGTATATCTTTGGATTTTTCTTAAGTTCAGTGGTCTTATTAGTAAAGAATGGTTTTAACAGATTAATAACAAAGGTCTCCTCCAGAATAGAAAGGTAGTGCTTTACTTCTTTAAAATAGGTATGAGTGTTAAGGCCCAAATCATTATAATTAAGTAAATTCCCTATTCTATTTGCTAAAAGCAGAAGTAAGGTTTTAAGTTTTGAAAAATCGGTAATCTTTAAAAGCTCTATAATATCCCTGTTGATATAGGTATCATAGATATTCTTAAGAATAATCCTTTTGGTCTCCTCCTCTTTTGCCTTTACTACCTCAGGATACCCTCCCCAGATAGTATATTCCTCAAACACCTTTTCAAAATCTTTACCAAAAACATCTTTTTGAGGGATGGAGAATTCTTTGCCCCTGAAAATGAAGTCGCCAAGGTAATCTTTTCTTTCCCGATAAACATTGTTTAATTGAGATGACCTTATCTTAATAAATTCTTCAAAACTTAACTGATAGAGATAGAAGGAAAAAACTCTCCCCACCAGAAATTTCCCGGTATTCTCTTTAAGTTCCAGAGAAGAAGAACCGGTAATGATAAACTTAACATTCTCAAAGATATCATACAAAAATTTCAGTTTTTGTCCGCCATCTTTAAGATACTGAAATTCGTCAATAAGAAAATAGAATCGCTCATTTTCTCTCTCTGCTATAAAACTCCTCACTAACCCCTTAGGGTCAGAAGAAAACTTCTCCAGATTATCCCTATCTTCAAAGGTTAGAAAAATGATATTTTCGGGTTTGACTCTTTGCTCATCTATCAGCCATTGTTTAAGCATCTTCAAGATGGTAGTCTTTCCCGACTGTCTTGGTCCCTTAATGGCATAAATCTCTCTTCTCTTTATCCATTTCTGTAATTCAGTCATCAAATCCCGATCAAAGTTTTTCATAATTACGCTATTAAAATTAAAACTATTTTAATAATAACACTATTACAATTAAAAATCAAGCAACCTCCGTAATAGTTTAGTTGTAAATATTCAGTTAACGCCGTATGATCCCTGTAGCGGTCGCAGTTGCTGTCAGAACATCAAGAAGCTAATCTTCCCGCATAGTTGCTGTCAGTAGTTTCCTATGGAGCTAATCTGTCCGCATATTGCTACTGAAGTAAGCAGATAGATTAGTAGCGCAATTCCCTACTGAAGTAAGCAGATAGTCCAGTAGCGGAAGTTGCTGTCAGAATATCAAGAAGCGAATCTTCTCGCATATTGCTACTGAAGTTAGACTAACTATCCAAGTAGCGGAATTTATGCGACATAAAGAGTGCGATAAATCGCACCGCTACATTAATCCGGCACGGTGTTCACTGAATATTTCCTACATTTTTATTAATCTATAGAATTGCTCTCGGGCAGATTTTAATCCTTTAATTATTTTTGGCGATAACTTTAAGCAAATCATAATCTTAAGAAACAAAATCCAACTTTTAATATTAAAGAAATTGGTCTGGAGAGATTTAACAAGCCATTTTCTTGCTTCTAAATAATCACCCGTCACATAGAAAAGGTCAGCCGAGGAAAAATATCCCCTCGCTAAAAGTTTTTTCTCATCACGTTTAGCTTCTAATTGCAGGTCATTTAAGATTTTATCAATTTCCTCTTTACTTGAGGTTTGCAACCTATCCTTTCCATATTTCCTTCTTTCTCCAGCTAACTCCTTGGCAAACTCTGCATATTTGTTTTGTTCAAAATTTTTAGCAACAGAAATGGACTGAAAATTAATCCTGCACTTGTAAAAGGGGAAACTGAGATTTCCTACCTTGTATTTTTCTGAAATTCGCAGTGCTAAATCGTAGTCTTGGGCATATTTAAACTCTTCTCTATAAAAACCAACCTTTTCCAAAGATGTTTTTCTAAATATCTCAGAACCAAAATGATTGCCAGATAACAGTCTTTTTTTAATTTCTTTGTTTTCAGTCGCAAATTTGCAACTCTTAAGTTTATTTCCCTTTTCATCTATTATAACAAATGAACTTCCTAATAGCCCTACATCTCTATTCATATCAAGAAAATTTACCATTCTCTCCAGTCTTTCTGGTAAAGATACATCATCGGCATCTTGACGGGCAATATATTCACCCTTTACCATTTTTAATCCCTTATTTAACGATTTAGTAAGACCAATATTCCTCTTATTATTAATTATTACTATTCTGGGGTCATTATAACTGCTTAAAATCTCTGATGTTTTATCGGTAGAGCCATCATTAATAATAATAAACTCAAAATCTCTAAATGTTTGATTTAAAATGCTTTCTATTGCTTCTCGGAGATATTTCTCACCGTTATACACACTCATTATGACACTAATTTTAGGTCTATCCATCTATTTTCGTTGTCTAATTTTTCTTATGGCATTGATTAAAAGGTCTGGCAAAAAAGAAATTATTAGAAACTTCCATACTGCTCTTGATAAAGGATCTTGATACAGAGCAATAATCCCTAATTTAACTGAGTTTTTACGGTCTCTTCTAACTAACAATTCCCTGCTCCAACGCTGATAATGGTAGCTCCTGATCCTTCTTTCATCTCTCCGAGAATGGATAAATTCTTGCATAAATTTTCTAATTTCTTTCTTGTCAGCGGTGATTTTATTCTCACAAATAAAAAGAAAATAGGGAAATGTTTTATTATAAAGCGTGTGGACATAGACGAGGGGGAAAAATGATCTCAAAAGATGAGATAAACTCCTTTTGGTGTATACATATTTATGAAATCTATTCCATTCAAGAAGTACCGGTATTAAAGACTTATCGGCACAAACAGGGGTGCTCCCTATTAAAAATCCATCAGATTTCATAACTCTTTTCAATTCAGTAATATATTTATAAGCATCATTTTTTGAAAAATGTTCTATTGACTCAAAAGCAATTACAACATCAAAAGAGTTGTTTTCAAATTCTAAGTTTAAGGCGTCCATCTTAAGCAATTTGAAATTGTCCTTATGAAAGCTATAATGATTGATTGCTTCATCAGATAAATCTATTCCCGTTGCAAATTTAGAATTCTCACTCAAATAGTGAAAAGTCCCCCATCCTGTTCCACAACAGGTATCTAAAACCAATTTATTCTTAACAAATTTTTGGGCAATAGTATACCTCTCAACCATAAGGTCATAATAGCCCGAGTTTCTATATTCCTCACTATCTGGAAGAGCCCTTTCTAGTGCCATATAATCTCAAATTTTTTGCCTGTGAAAACCAAGACCAGGATACTGGCTAAATTGCCAATCTATTCCTATTGGACATTGGGTGGGGTATCTAGTGCTTATTAAAGCAATAGCAAGAGACCTAAACCAGGTAGAAAAAATATCACTTTCAGATATATTAAAAGACATTTTTTTCCATCCCCCATATTTTATTATTTCATTAGGTCTTTTTATATAGTTGATAACTGCTTTAAATAGATTCTTTCGCATTTCTATCCTTCTTGGTCTTTTTGCCCAGCAGAATCCACCATCTTTATTCCGATTTCTGCAAATTGCGTTGAAAGCTTTTTGTAAGGCTGTTTCTATATCTATGCTTCTATACGAAGTTAAGTGGCTCATTTTAACAAGAATATCTATAGCATCGAGGTCTTCACAGGAACCTCCTCCTCCCTGTGGAGAAAAAAGGCCATCTTTATATTGAAATGATAGGGTATTGTCTATTATCGTCTCTATGTACTTCAAAGGTCTATTTAAATAAAAATATAAAAGATAAATATGAAAAGCACCTGCCATTCCACTAAAATTATCCGCCCCCTTATCGGTTCCCCAATATCCAGTTTGAGAATTTTGATGTTGATCTAACCATTTAAAGAAAGCTTCCAGAGTATCAACTGTGATGGAATCCTTACTCATCTCAAAATCTCTAATTAAAAACCCGCCCACATACATCAAATTGTTGCCCTCTAACCAGGGGTCTTTCCAATTTCTCTCCTCCAACCATTTTACAATATAATAAGGATTTTTATATCTTTTTAGAAAATTAAGAAGATATAGTGGTTCAGTTCCTAATATCTTAAGAGCAGAAAGAGAAAGCATTGTTAAGTTAAAAACTGTATAATCCCAATCGTGCTTTGGACTTATTAAATCCTGCGATTTCAACAAGGGGTCAATAAAAAGTCCTGTTTCAGAATTCTGGCAACCAAGGATATAATTGACCCATTCCTGCCTTTGAACTTCACTCAATTCCTTTAACTCATCAAATAGACTCTTAACCATTACTGCAAAACATGAAGCAAAAAGTGTTGGTTCTGCCATTTTTGTCAATTTATATCTACCATATTTTCCTTCCTTTATTCTGAGCGTTTCTAACCATTCTAAAACCTCTTTTTTCAGTTTAATCCCATTTACTTTTTTCATTTAATCAAATGGTATTTTATAAATCTTAAGGGCTTTCTTATCACCGCCGGAAGAGGAAGGGAAGATACCCTCATTTCCAGATGCCTAAATAAATTCCTTCTCTTCCCAACCTTTTTCTTTTTCATCATATCTTTTAAGGAAGGCTGAAGCATATTTTGAAAGTTTACACTCATTTGAGCATAGCGCCGGGAATAAGCTTTTCCATTAAATCCATCTTCATCATCTAAAGATGATATTAGAACATTTTTGTTTTTCTCTTTTGCTTTCTTGCCTGCTATCAGTAAACGAATTGCGTCTAAATGCAAATTGGGTGAATAAATTACTCTGCCTGTCCTTACCATATCTAAAAATGCTTTGGTAAGGTGTGCATAATGAGATTCTCGGTAATGAGAAAGGTCAAGATGAACACAAGAACTCCCTTCCCCATTGGTGGCTGAGACAATCCAATCTGCACCATTTGCCCCTAATTGGAGTGCTATATCTGTATATGAAGACGTTCTAACCCACAACATATCACAACCGCCAAATATACCCCATATTACTTCTATTGGCTCAGCTTTCGATAGTGCCATAGCGATGTCGGCCGCATGAATTCCATGTTCGAAAAATTCTTTGCATCCTATTATATAAAGGGAACAGGGGGGACCACTGGTCACTCTTGAATATATAATCCTCAACTCATCACAATATGGTAAAGATGAGCCACACATAATTCTGGCGCCGCTATCAACCCACTTTTTAAGAATTTTCAAATCAGAAATTTTTCCAACCGCAGGTTTATCAAAAAATATTGGTATTTTTGCCTCAAGAAAGGGTTTGGCCCTTTCCAGTCGCATGTCATAATTTGTACCCAACAACATCACACCATCAACCATTCCAACCATTCCCTCAGGAGATTTGCAAATATTTACTCCTCCTAACGCCTCAGCAAACCTTTTAATTTCTTTGGGTTGCCACACATTTCCCATATCTGTGATAGTAGAAATTAGAGCGTCTCCTGTTGCCTTAAGATATTGGGCATAAATCCATGCATGCGTTGTTTCTATATCAACCAATCCTATCTTTAACATTTCACTCCAAATCTAATACTGGAATTTTACCTTCCCATCTAATTTCTTGCGGCTGATGAGTTTCTATTGCCTTAAAACACTTGTGCAGAAGAAAGGTAGCCAACAATCCATCCCAAACATTGCAGGGCATAGGTCTGTTTTCTCTTAAGTGGTGAATGAATTCGAGGTTCTCTATTTCAAGTCCCTCTTCACCAGAACGTTTCACTTGCTCAATTCTATCTCCAACCCGAAAAATCCCTTGTTTAAATCTATCAAATAACTGAACAGATTTGTGGTTTTTCTCAAACATTTCCAAAAAAAACTTATCGGTATAGGGTGGTACCCCAATATCCCCTTGTATCCAACTTGCTTTTGCACCATTTTCGAAATAAATTGTGGCGATCATATGGTCTGGGTAGGGATGATTGGGATGAGTATAATTCCCACCTTCTGCAAAAATTCTGATTGGATGGGCACAGGCAAGATAACAAAGAAGATCTATTGTATGACAGCCCTGGCTCAAAACATTACCTCCCCCTTCAATAGGGTCTTGGACCCAAAGGTCGTCCTGCCACTTATTATCTATCATCTGAGAAAATATAAGTTGTGGCTTAGGTAGAAATTTATGAGCTTGCTGCACTACCGGGTAAAAGCGAAGGCAGAACCCTATCATCACCTGAACACCTGACTTTTCTACCACATCTACTATCTGTTTACATTCCTTCACTGTAAGGGCAAGAGGTTTTTCTACAAAGATATTTTTCCCTGCTTTTGCTGCTTTCGTGCATAAATCAACATGTGAATCATGACGGGTACAAATATATACTGTGTTTATATCTGGGTCAGAAAATATTTTATCGGGTTCTGAAGTAGCATACTCCCCTCCAAAAAGTTTCTTGGCATCTTCTGCTTTATTGATAGTTCTGTTACAAAAGCCTTTTAATTTTACGCCATGAATCTTATCTAAAATCTTTGCATGAATATTGCCCATATTTCCTGTACCTATGATTCCAATAGATATTTTTTTACTCATTATCTTAACCCTCGTGGAGAAGCTGACCTGAAATCAGATTTTGAAAATCCACGAAATCCTTTTTCAGCTATAGGCTTCCAAAATAGAAGCTCGGCTCGTTCTTTGTCAGATAACCGATTTACATCTTCCATTGGTTTTATCTTGTCATCTGGTGTAATCCAATAAGATGTTTTATCTTCCTTTTAATATCAGCAGGTATTATCGCCTTGCTTTTCCTGATAATGTAGCTGTTTACAAATTTGTCCATTATACCCGGCGCAGGAATTGCTGAATCGCATCTTT
>Ga0100397_1000305_pt1 | contig 27490 bp, 29 predicted proteins | sample CryGeymeta201521_FD_81550 | JGI IMG/M metagenome (GOLD analysis project Ga0100397, IMG submission 81550) | Groundwater microbial communities from Crystal Geyser aquifers in Utah, USA - Crystal Geyser metaG 2015-21 | ecosystem: Environmental > Aquatic > Deep subsurface > Groundwater | place: USA... | reverse complement strand
ATACAGAGTGAAACAGCTTTAAATACTCTGATTTCTAAAGCGGCTCGTGATGAAAATGCAGAATTTCCGGAGATAGAAATCAAAATAGAGGAAGATAAAGAGAATGATGTTATTCAATGGTTTTCAGAACATGAGCCTTTTGAGTTGAATGATAATATTCTTTCATATTTTGGGGATTCATTTAAGCAAAAAGACATAGAAAAACACTTTGATGAAGTTGAGGATGCTGCGTTAAAAAGTAAACTTAAACCATATGCAAAACAACTGGCAGAATCAGTTAAGAAAAAAACGCTTAATAAAGACGATAGAGACAAGACCAAACAGCGACTTATTAAAGAACGATATGATATACGGATGTTTGGCGCTGTGCTATCAACAGGACTTAACGCAGGGCAAGTCCGAGGTCCGGTTCAGTTTACATTTGCGAAGTCAGTTGATCCTATTTTCAGACTTGATAATTCTATAACACGCATAGCCATTACAAAAGAAGCAGATAAGAAACGGAAAGAAACCGAGATGGCTCGTAAACCAATTGTGCCTTATGCCTTATATGTTGCTCATGGTTTTTACAATCCGTACTTTGCATTAAAACCAAAGACAAATAAAGATGATCCAGATCAATACACGGTTTCATCGGATGATCTCGAAAACCTTTGGGAAGCCTTGGAATGGATGTTCAATAACGATACTGCTGCTGCTCGCGGTAGGATGGCAACGAAAGGGCTCTATATTTTCTCGCATGACACCAAAAGAGGCAATGCGCCTTCACATAAATTATTTAGCAGAATTAGAGAGGAAAAGAGAGAGGGAAAGAAAAATAAAGATGAGTCTGCAAGAAGTTACAGTGACTACAAAATACACATTGATGAAGAAGGGTTAGAAGCGTTGAACATCAAGTTAAAAAAATTGGTGCATGAAGAAGAAACCTTAAAAGGTACAACGCAGAATGACTAACCCAAAAGAATTCCAGCAGCTCATTCCGCCCCATGGCGGCTATCAAACCCTGCAATCCTATCAGATGGCCGAAATTGTTTACGATGCCACTGTGGTGTTTTGCAACCGCTTCATTGACCGCCGCTCCCGCACGCATGACCAGATGGTGCAGGCAGCCAGAAGCGGAAAGCAAAACATTGCTGAAGGCAGCATGGCCTCAGGTACTTCCAAAAAATTCGAACTCAAGCTCATTGGCGTGGCGCGGGCAAGCTTGGAAGAATTGCTGCTGGATTTTCAGGACTATCTTCGCCAAAAAGGGCTGCCCCTTTGGGGAAAGGAGCATCCAAAGGCAAAGGAGGTCAGGGCACTTTGCTATCGGAAGGATAGGTCTTATATGACTTACAAGGCTTACGTGGAGGCTTCGCCTCCTGAAATTGCCGCAAACACTTTAATTTGTGTAATCCACCAGGCAAACTACCTTCTCGATCAGCAACTGCGCGCCTTGGAAAAAGAGTTCTTAAAAGAAGGTGGCTTCACAGAAAGGCTCTATCGCACCCGATCTCAAATGCGTAAAAGCGGGAAATAGGTAATATATGACTAATAAGACTTATAATGAAGATGATCTTATTATGCTTTCTGCTCTTCAGCACTTTGTTTTTTGTGAAAGGCAATGTGCTTTGATCCACATAGAGCAAGTCTGGGAGGAGAATCGCCTCACGGCGGAAGGCCACATCCTCCATGAACGGGTTCATGAGCAGGATTCGGAAAGCCGGGGTGAGGTGCGGATTGAGCGCGGGATTGCTCTCCGCTCGCTTCGGCTGGGATTAAGCGGGGTAGCTGATGTCATTGAGTTTCATCGAGTGCCTGGTGAAAATAAATGGCAGCCATTTCCGGTGGAGTACAAGCGGGGGAAACCAAAGCCGGATAGCTGCGATGCGGTGCAACTCTGCGCTCAGGCTTTATGCCTTGAAGAGATGCTTGAGCTCGAAGTTATGCGCGGTGCTCTGTATTATGGGAAAATCCACCGCCGCCACGAGGTCATCTTTGACGAAAAATTGAGGCGGGAAACTGAGGAAACTGCAAAACAGGTTCACGAGCTGATCGCATCGGGTGAAACCCCCAGGCCGGTTTATAAGCTGAAATGTGATAACTGTTCCCTTTTTCAGCTTTGCTTGCCAAAGACTATTGGGAAAAGGAGTTCAGTAAAACGTTATTTAGGGAGCATGTTGAGGGAGTATGAAAAGACATCTTAATACACTTTTTGTAACCACCCAGGGAGCGTATCTCTCGAAAGAGGGAGAAACTGTAGTGGTCAAAGTGGAAAAGGAAATTAAGCTGCGCATTCCTGTCCATACGATAGGTGGGATTGTCTGCTTTGGGAATGTCTCCTGCAGTCCGTTTCTTATGGGATTTTGTGCTGAAAACAGTGTGGGTATCAGTTTTTTGTCAGAGTATGGGCGATTCCTGGCAAGGGTGCAAGGTCCGGTATCAGGGAATGTTTTATTGCGCAGGGAGCAATACAGGCGCGCTGATGATCTGAAAGCCTCAGCGGAGGTCGCAAGAGCATTATTGACCGGAAAGCTGGCTAACTGCCGCACGGTGTTACAAAGAGCGCTTAGAGATCATTCTGACAAAATTGATACTGAAGCGATAAGCAGGGCATCGCAACGATTGAGCAAAACGTTAACCCGTATCAAATCAGAAGATAATCTTGATGTGCTGCGGGGAATGGAAGGCGATATGGCGCACATTTATTTCAGTGTCTTCAACCATCTCATTACCGCTCAAAAGGAAGATTTCGTATTCGAAGAGAGGAATCGCAGACCGCCGCTCGATAATGTGAATTGTCTGCTTTCCTTCCTCTATACAATGGTCATGCACGATGTTCGTTCGGCTCTTGAAACTGTGGGATTGGATCCGGCAGTGGGTTTTCTTCACCGTGATCGTCCTGGCCGGCCAGGTCTGGCGCTGGATATGATGGAGGAATTGAGGCCGTTTATTGCCGACAGGTTAACCCTTTCATTGATTAACCTGAAACAGGTTCAAAAAAAAGGATTCAAAAAAGCAGATACCGGTGCCGTAACAATGTCCGATGAAACGCGGAAGGAAGTTTTGGTTTCTTATCAGAACCGGAAGCAGGAAGAGATCATGCACCCTTTTATCGAAGAGAAGATAACGATTGGATTGTTGTTTCACATTCAGGCCATGTTATTTGCCCGTTATCTGCGGGGAGACATGGATGGATACCCACCGTTTATCTGGAAATGAGGAGAAGTGAGCTATGTTTGTGCTGGTGACCTACGATGTGGCTGCCTCGAAACCTGGCGGATCAAGGCGTTTGCATCGTGTAGCAAAGGCCTGCGAGGATTATGGGCAAAGAGTTCAGTTTTCGGTTTTTGAGTGCATTGTAGATCCGGCACAATGGGCATTTCTTCGCCAAAGGCTGATTGATGAAATTGATCCGGAGGATGATAGTCTGCGGTTTTATTTTCTCGGTTCAAATTGGAAAAGACGGGTTGAACATATAGGCGCTAAGAAGGCCTTCGATCAGGAGGGACCGTTAATTATTTAAAAGTGGTCTGCGAACCTGAAGGTCACCCAGTTTTGCCGAGGGATTCGCAATGAGGATAACATGTTGAAATTACTAATGCATTTAGAGGCTATGGAGTCAAGAGCAGACAATTTTATGGGCGAGAAAGTGTCGTCCGCAAAAATACAGAAAAAATTAGTTGAATTTTAAAAGGTTACAGGAATACAGTCGCTCCCCGTGCGGGAGCGTGAATTGAAACGGTAAGGATCGCAACGACCTTGTCGTCGACCGGTGTCGCTCCCCGTGCGGGAGCGTGGATTGAAACCGCGAAACATGCTGGCAGGGGGAAAGAAGCTCCCGTCGCTCCCCGTGCGGGAGCGTGGATTGAAACATACACACCTAAAAGCGACGGGACCACGGACGGCGTCGCTCCCCGTGCGGGAGCGTGGATTGAAACTCCTGGAGGACGTGCCGCCCCGAGAAGTATGGAAGTCGCTCCCCGTGCGGGAGCGTGGATTGAAACTTGTCCCTTGTCATAGCTTCTATGTATCTGGGAGTAGGAACCTTGAAGCTCGAAAAAAGGTTTTAAAGTAGCCTTCTGGATCAAAGGTAGCGGACACCAACTCTCGCCTTTTTTGCCTTGACATCCTTATCTGCTCGTAATACCGTAGCTACTCCATATTAAATAGTTGATCCTGAAAAATGAAAAGTTTCCTTTGGAGCGAACATCGTCAAAAACCGGAAGTCGTGAATCGTAAATCGTGAATGGGTATTACACCTCTTATTTACGACTCGCGACTTACGATTTACGATCATAGATGGGTCAAAAAACCTGATCGAGAGAGCGGAAAAGGGAATTTTTCAGTATGAACTAAATATGTAAGACAACCAATGAAAAAGTATCCCTGGAGCAAAACGAAGGGAAAACAATCTCAAAGAAAATCCCTACTCAATAAATTAGCGATTATAAAAAACAGGCAAAATCCCTTGATATGTTTAGCTTTATATTATATATGTAAACTTACATAGCAAAAAGAATAGAATCCAAAAATATCAAGAACAGGAGTTATTATGAAGATTAAGACAGTCTACGCTATCCCAAAATTACCTAAGAATCTTGAAAAGCTCCGTAAACTCGCTATGAATTACTGGTTCTGTTGGAATTGGGAAGCGGTTTATTTATTCATGAGACTTGGGTTTGTCCCTCAATTAGGGCAACAGAAAAACTTCTGGGAAGATCACTATCATGATCCCATCTTGATGTTGGGTCGCCTTCCTCAAGACATTCTGGATCAGGCAAACAAAGATGAAAGCTTTTTGGCAAACCTTGAGGATGTCTATGAAAAATTTTCTGACTATCTAAAGGCGCCAACCTGGTTTGAGGAAATACACTGCAAAGAAGAGAATTTTCTAGCCGCTTATTTTTCCAGTGAATATGGTATTGACGAAGGACTGACAATTTATTCCGGGGGACTCGGAATTCTGTCCGGGGATCACCTAAAGGCAGCAAGTGACCTTGGCATCCCTCTGGTGGGCGTGGGTATCCTCTATCAGGAAGGATATTTTAAGCAATACCTTAATATGGATGGTTGGCAGCAGGAATCTTACCCAAAAAATGACTGGTATAATATGCCTGTAATCCTTGAAAGAGAGGAAAACGGGGAACCAATATTCATCAGCATAGATTATGAAAACACCCCTGTTAAGGCACAAATCTGGAGGGTAGAGGTTGGAAGGGTTAAATTGTATCTTCTTGACACCAATATCCCTGAAAATTCTCCCAATCATCGGATTATTACAAGCCAGTTATACAGTGGAGACAGAGATATCAGAATAAGACAGGAGATGCTCCTGGGAATAGGGGGAGTTAGGGCATTGGAAGCCCTTGGTCTTAAACCCACTGTCTATCATATGAATGAAGGACACTCGGCTTTTTTGGCTTTGGAACGAATTCGCAGCCTTATGGCAAAATATAATCTTACATTTTCCGAAGCTGGAGAGATTGTTTGGGCATCCAATGTATTTTCTACACATACTCCGGTTCCAGCAGGTCACGAGCATTTCGACATAAATTTAGTGAAAAAGTATTTCAACAAATTTGCATCTGACCTTGGGGTAAGCTGGAAAAGGTTCTTATTATTTGGTCAGGAGGAACCTGGCAAGTCCACAACTTTTTGTATGACAGTGCTCGCCCTCAATCTCGCCGCCTTTTGCAATGGAGTAAGCAAACTACATGGCGAAATCTCAAGAAATATGTGGAAAAAACTATGGCCTGCACTTCCTGCAAAGGAGGTTCCAATTACCTCCATCACAAACGGTATCCATCCCAGATCGTGGATAAGCCATGATCTGGGAGACCTTTTTGACCGCTACCTGGGTCCGCGATTTGTTGAGAGACCTCAGGATTTCGAAACCTGGGAAGGCGTTGAACAGATTCCTGATGGAGAATTATGGAAAATTCATCAAATAAGAAAGGAAAGACTGGTTTTCTTTACAAGAAATCTCCTTAAAAGGCAACTCTTAAACCGCGGTGCGAGTTTCACAGAAGCAAAAACCGCTGAAGAAGCTTTAAATCCCCAGACACTCACAATAGGGTTTGCCCGTCGATTCGCCGCTTATAAAAGGGCACACCTTCTCTTTAAAAACCCCTGTCGGTTAATTCAAATTTTGACGAATCCTGAAATGCCTGTACAAATAATATACTCTGGAAAAGCCCACCCGCAAGATAGCGATGGTAAAGAGTTAATAAAATCTATTATTCATTTTATACAGGATCACAACTTAAGGAACCATATAGTTTTTTTGGAAGATTATGATATAAACGTGGCTCGTTACCTGGTGCAGGGGGTAGATGTATGGCTTAATACTCCAAGAAGGCCATTTGAGGCCTCTGGAACAAGTGGAATGAAGGCAGCGGTAAATGGAGTAATAAATCTCAGCGTCCTTGATGGTTGGTGGTGTGAAGGGTATCAGCAGGATACAGGATGGGCAATTGGAAGTGGAGAGATTTATGCAAACCCCGAAGAGCAAGACTGCATTGAAAGCGAAGCTCTCTATAATCTTTTAGAAAAAGAGGTAATACCTCTTTATTATAAAATAGACAGGGTTGGTTTGCCCAGGGAGTGGATAGTAAAAATGAAAAGCTCAATAAAAAAAATAGGGGCAACATTTAATACCCATAGGATGTTAATTGAATATACGGAAAAGTTTTATCTGTCTGCAGGTAGAGGAGGACAGAATCTTTCAAAAGATTCTGCATTAAAAGCTAAAAACCTGGTAGCATGGCGGAAAAAGCTGAAAGAAAGATGGCCTCAAATATACTTGTATGTAGATGAAATAGTCTCAGAAAAAGACATATATGCTGGAGATAAATATCCTGTAAGGGTTAAGGCACATTTGGATACGCTTACCCCTGATGATATAACTATCCAGATTTACTATGGATTACTGGACATTCACGATCAGATTACAGATGGACAAATAGTTGACATGAAACCTGTTGAAAATATAGGAGACGAATATATATATCAAACAGAAATCTCTCTTCCTGCAAGTGGAAGATATGGCTTTACAGCAAGAGCACTCCCAAAACATCCTGATCTTATCCATCCTCTTCATCCTCTTACCCCTCTTCTTAAGACCTGGGAGTAATTATAGTATCCCTTTTCCCTGATTTTCTGGGGTGATAGTGGTAATTAAGGGTTAATCGGAGAACGGAGAACGATTACCATGGACATTGAGTTTCATTACTTTCTGACCGGGCTTATTGCACATAGGGCAGGGTTTAACACAGATGATGCTAAAATAATCGCATATGCCTCACAGTATGTAGACGAGAATGATCTCTGTCTTGAGATTGAAGACAGATCAAAAGGTGAAAAATATTTTAATTACATTAGTCAAACTATGAATATTCTCAAGCCTAAAAATGAACTCATGAGAATATACCCTATCTTCCATTTCATACCCGGGGAACCTGGCGCATGGTCAGCCAGACGTCGAGACGTAAAAAGGCATATACTAAATACAACGCCTAATAGCGAAAATGCAAACGAAATAATTGATGATGCATTCAAGGCAGACGAACAAACAAGGCTTTTCAGGATAGGCATTGCATCACACAGTTACGTTGATACATGGGCACATCAAAACTTTGTTGGCTGGTACGACTACTTTAATAACATTGGTCTAAATGTAAAACCAGATATTGGACATGCTGATGCGGAGCATCACCCTGACTGGGTGAGCCATTTGTGGGTGGACTCCAGATTGGTAGAAGCGGAAACCAATAATCTGCACCGTTTTCTCTCCGCTGCAAAAGAGCTTTTCAGGAAATACTGTGACTACCAGGAGAGGTTGGGAAACAGCAACAATTTTAACAAATGGGCTGACGTTGAAAAAGAGATGATTGGCTTGCAAGGTAGAACCTATACCGGAGATATAAACTATTACGAACAAGAACGCTCTAAAGGATATAAAGATAAGATTGACTGGCTTCCTGATTTTGATGAACGAGAATGGTTTGATGAAGCTATAGAAACTGAGATAAGAGGTCTAAGGGATACTCACGATGGTATTATGGCTCATTTTACATTGTTTCAAGACAAGCACTACTGGAAGGAGGGTATCATTAAAGAAGAAACAAAGTGGTTTCGATTTCAAAGGGCTGTAAAGCAGCATGAGAAATTTGCCATAAAACAATTGTCACCAGTGTTTGCTGAAATGGGTTATAACCTTGCTGAAGTCTAAGAACCCCATGGCCGTTAACGCTTGCTCTGGTATCGGGATCAGGCACTCAGCAGGAAATATTTGAAAGAACCGTAAAAAAACGCCCTGAGGATGTCAACCAAGCATTCTCAGGGCGTTTTGCTTCTCAGGAAGTGGTATTTTATTTACGCCTTTCCAGCTTCGCTCTTGTAGTAAGCCATCAGTATCCTGGCTACTTCCGGACGGGAAAACTCACGTGGCAAATCTTCACCGGCGGCTAACATGTCACGAACTTTTGTACCGGAAAGCATTATGTAATCGTCCTTACCGTGGGGGCAGTCACGCATCATGACTACCTTATCGCACTTCTTGCACCATACAGTATGATCACCCCTGAAAATCTTAATGTCCAGGGCTCCTTTAGGAACATCATCAAAGATAGTCTGTGCATCAAAACCACCATAATAGTCACCCACTCCGGCATGGTCACGGCCAACGATCAGGACAGTCGCGCCCATATTCTGACGGAATATGGCATGCAATACAGCTTCACGAGGACCTGCATATAACATATCAAAACCATAACCCGCTATTTCAACTGAATTGGGTTCAAAGTAGAGCTCTACCATCTTACGTATAGCCGCATCGCGAACATCGGCGGGGATATCACCTGCCTTCAGTTTGCCCAACAGCATATGAATAACAGCGCCATCTGCATTGTACTCTTTCATAGCCATCTTAACCAGCTCTTCATGGGCCAGGTGCATTGGGTTACGGGTCTGGAAGGCAGCTACCTCTTTCCAGCCCCTTTTTGCAATTACGTCCCGAAGCTGGGTAGCGGTACGAAAGGTTTCGGGGAACTCTTTTTCAAAATAGGAATAGCTTAATACCTGGATAGGACCAGAGACCGCGATGTTACCCACTGTGTTGAAGGCATCAACCCCTGGATGCTTCATATCCGTGGTGCGGAAAACCTTCTCTGTCATTAATTTCATCTTATCTGCGCTTATCTCTTCGATTGCTTCAACCTCCTGGATCGCCAACACCGGGTTTCCTTCAACATTGGGGTCGCGAAGTGCGATGCGTTTGGCGCCTTTAATGGCAGAGGCATCCTTGAGTACGTTCAAAACAGGGGTGGGCCAGAATAAGCCAGAAGTTGTTTGCATTTTCTCAGCCACACTTACAGCATCGGCTACGTTCATGTACCCTTTAAGTGGGTTGAAGTAACCAGAGCCTAACATGACAGCATTTCCCGCTGCCGCGGAAGATATTACCACGGAGGGCAGGCCTTCGGCCTCTTTAATTAGTGCTTTTCGTTTTGCATCATCAGCTACATACAACGGATTGAGTTTGTCAGATCCAAACGGTTTAATCATTTTACTTCTCTCCTTCTTTTTTGTCCCTGTTACTGACCCCAGGTAACAAGGACATTCTATGGGTGAATTACTTTACCAGTGCTTTCTTATAACATTGGTTTCTTGGGGTGTCAAGATATTATTGTTTCCACCTCTCTCTCTTTACCCTATTTTCTATATGTTGAACCATATCCCTGGTAGGGGTGCTCTGTCCAAAGAATCCTGTTATTCCCAATTCCAGAAGTTTAGGTCTATCTTCCTCTATGATCCTTCCACCAGCAATGACGCATATATCGCTGCATCCCTTTTCTTTCAGTAGTTCGACAACCTTAGGGAAAAATATCATATACAGGTGATCATTTAAGTAACTCAGGCCAATGACATCAGCGTCTTCTTCCATCGCTGTATTGACTATGTATTCAGGTGTATTGAACTTCCCCAGATAAACCACTTCCATGCCTGCTTCTTTAAGCACATGGCTCAAATATATGATCCCTCTATCGTGGCAGTCCAATCCAGGCATAGCCACCACTACTTTTATCTTTCTGTTAGAACCTTTCATCGCATAATTACTCCTCTTTTACAGATAGTATCTGGTTGATAATTTTAAAGGATTCAAGGAGTCAAGTGGTCAAGGATTCAAGTGAAATGTTAAAAAACTACATGGCACTTATTAAATCCTTAAAAACCCGCCAAAGGCGGGAACCCCCGAATCCTTTTAAAGAGAGTACTGCAAAATCTTATAAGGATCGTAGCTCGCACCATTCGCTTCACGAATCACTCCTAATATCTCCCCCAGGGTTGCTTTTGCCCTTAATGATTCCATCATTAACGGTACCAGATTGTGTCCCTCACCCTTACCGGCGCCCTCTCTCAAGTTTTCCAATGCATCTTTTGTTTTCCTTTTATCTCTTGTCTCCCTGAGTTTCTTTATCTTATCTTCCCTTTTCTTGGAGGTGGTCATTTGTTCTTCTAGGGGCCTATCTCTACCAACCTCTATTGGCACCTCTTCCTCCTTTGAAACGATAAACTCGTTCATCCCTACTATAATCCTCTTCTTTTCTTCTATCTCTTTCTGTTCTTTGATGAGTTCCTTGTCCATCTCCGAACCGATCCACCCTAACTCTGTAGCCTTAATAGCACCACCCATATCATTTATCTTATTTATAACCTTAAACATCTCCTCTTCCATCTTGTTTGTGAGGGACTCAATGAAATAGGAACCTGCCAATGGGTCGGCTACACTTGCTACCCTTGATTCATAGGCAAGTATGTTGTGGATATTCAAAGATGTTAAAGCCGAATGCTCGGTGAGGATATAATAGCCTTCATCGTATCCTGCCGGATCAAAGGATTGAAGACCACCCAGGACACATGCCAGTGATTCCAGTGTAACCCTTGCTACATTATTCACTGGCTGCTGCACCGTCAGAGAATTACCTGATGTGTGAACCGATAAGTACAGTCTGCAAGATTCAGGTTTTTTTGCGCCGTATTTTTCTTTCATTAATTTGGCCCACACCCTTCTGGCAGCCCTGAATTTGCATATCTCCTCAAAGAAATCTATATCACAGGCACATCCAAACACATTTACCCTGGAAGCAAATTCATCTATATCATACCCCCTCTTTATCATCCTCTGAATATATTCCTCCATAATCGCAATGGTAAAGGCCATTTCCTGAATGGCATTGGCTCCTTTTTCATGCATGTCATAAGCATTGGGGGCTATCGGGTGCCATCTTGGGGTATTTTTTATAGAATACTCTATCACATCAGTGGCCAATTTTGCTGCGAGATCTAAAGGCTTTGCATTGGTTTCAAACATACTATAGACCAGATGAATCGGTTCATTCAGAATGGAGCCGCTGATCTTCTTAAGATCGTACCCCATATCCTGCGCATATGCAACAAAGGCAGAATATACCACCGTGGCTGCCATACATGGGTTGTTGAAAGAGACACTCACATCTTCCAGTGATATGCCGTCGAAGAGATCGTACATGTCCTGCAAACAAACTATGGAAACCCCACTGACCCCTGCATATCCCTGGGCTAGCGGATGGTCCGGATCAATCCCCTGGTGGGTTATGGTATCCCCGAAACAGTACAGGCCTGAGGCACCCTTTCCCAATAAGTACTTGTATCTCGCATTAGTGTCCGCTGTAGAACCCAGGCCGGTAAATACCCTTCTCGTCCATAATTTACCACGATACATATTGTTCCAGATACCCCTTGTGAAAGGATATTCTCCAGGATTTGCAATTTCATTCTTATAATCGACCCCCTCCAAATCCTGAGGACCATAAACCTCCTTTAGGGGGATGCCGGCCGAGGTTTCTGTAACCGGACAAACATCAAACCGCCTCGTTGATTTGATTTTTTCTTTACTACCCATAACTAATCTCCTTTCTAAAACATCTCGATTCAGAAATCTCAAATATTAACCACTGCTTTTTTCACCAGCGATTTAATCTTCTCCTCCAATTCGGGCGACCTCACCCTCCCATGGTAGTAACCAACTTCATCCAGGTCAAACCCCATAGCCAATCCTACCAACTGAAGATAATAAAAGACAGGGAGCTGATATTCAAATTTCAGTTCCCTCTTTGCAACCAATTGATTCCTGTCAAACTGCTGAAAGCAGCTTGGACATGGAACGACAAAGGCTTCAGCACCGGCTAAGTAAGCTGATTCAACTTTATCTCTGATAATCCTCGATGCGGTCCCTTTGTGTGAACCGAATAAACCAAATCCACAGCAAAGGGTTTTCTCTGGGTAATCTATGATAGTACCCCCCAGCATTTTTACAAGTTCCCCCAGTTTTTTTGGCTGTTCGGGACTGTCAAATTGCATTATCCGGCTTGGCATAAGCAGGTGACAGCCTGTATGGACTGCCAGTTTTATACCGTAAAGTGGAATAGTAACCCTTTGGAGAAGTATGTCAATCTGCTGGTGGAGAATGACCAAATGATGATTGGCTTCTGTGGTTCCCTTAAATATCAGGCCGATCTTTTCCAACCTTTTATTGATTCTTGCCCTCAAGGAGTCATCATCTTTCAAGATCATATTTGCCTCTTTAAGGGTCTGGGTACAGCCTGGGCACAGACTCAGTATCTCTAAACCCTCCTTTTCAGCCAAAGCAAGGTTCCTTGCAGCAACTACCAACCAGGAATACTCGTCCGTAGATCTGAAATCGGCATTAGGACAGCAGGTAAATGCCAACTCTTTAAGCTCTATATCCAATAAGGGTAAAACCTTCCTGGCTACCATCTCTATATGAGGGAGTGCAGCTTTTATTGTACATCCCGCAAATAAAGCGTATTGCTTCATTCTGCTTCCTCTGTTTCTATAGTAAGAATCATAAATAAGTTTACATACCCCTCACCCTAACCCTCTCCCGCAAGGGGAGAGGGAACTTACTTAATATTTCCCCTCCCTTGATGGGAGGGGAAAAAGGGGAGGGTGATAGAATGTAAACTTACTTTAGTCGTTTGCTATAGTAGTTTTTTTAATTCTTCACCTATGGACTCTAGTGGCTCCAGCTTCATGCTCTCTCTTTTTCTGTCTACCGCTGATGAGATAGGATAAGAAAAGCCAGTAGCTATAATTAGCTCTCTGGCATCTATCCTCTCTCTTGGCGCCAGGTTTTGTGAGAATAAAAAATTCTTAAGCTTAAGCAAAACATTATATGGATTAACACCCTGGGGACACCTTTCATTACACCTATCGCAGGAAAGGCACTTCCAGAACTCCTTTGATCTGATGGTGTCCTCCGACCCATATAGTGCCTTTATAATGAGGATTCGAGGGTTAAAGTCCGGATCATATCTTAACACAGGGCAACTGGCACTACAGGTAGAACACTGATAGCATTTCTTTATGTCCTCATTATTTTCCAGTATTTTTCTTCGAAGGTCTGTGTTTATCCTTATCATTGGGATATCCTTTTGTTAATTCAAATCTCTTGTATGCACTCCTCAATCTCTCCTTGTGATAAAGACAGTATACTTATCCTGAATAAGTCTTTGAGCTTCCTTCTGGGCAGACACCTCTGATTTAAAGTATCCCAATCTAACCCTATAGTATTTTGTATTCGAGATTGTGGTGGCCAGGATATAGACATCCTTATATATCTTATCCAATTTTTTCTTTAAATCTAAAGCGTTACTTTCCTCTCTAAAGGAACCTACCTGGATGGTATATGGTATATCATAGTATTTCACCCTCTTTGTCACTTCCACTCTAACCATGGCAATTCCACAATCTACCATATCTAAGGCTCTTGCTGCACCAAAAGAAAGGTCAATAATCCTTCCTTCCACAAATGGACCTCGATCATTTATCTTTACCTCCACAGACCTCCTATTGTCCAGGTTTGTAACCATTGCATAGGTGCCAAGAGGCAGGATTTTATGGGCGGCTGTCAGATCATACATATTATATATCTCTCCACTGGACGTTGGTTTGCCATGAAAATCAGACCCATACCACGATCCAACCCCTGTCTCAACTTCTCTATAAGACGGTTCAGGATAATAGCGGTATTTAGGCGCAGCACAGGAACACAGAACTACAATAATAACCAATATAGACAGAAAAAGGGAGGCTCTAAATTTGATGAACTCGTAAAAAGTCACATTTCCCCTCCCCTTGTGGGAGGGGATGAAGGGGATGGGGATGTAAGTAGTTGAATTAGTGCCTTTTGCACCCTCACCCCAATCCTCTCCCATCGAGGGAGAGGGATTTTTTCGACTTTTTACGAAGCCATCAAATTTGGCATTCATCATTTATCCCAGCAAGGACGGGCGTCAATAAATGTCGCCCCTACAAGTACTTAAAAAGGAAATTCCTATGCAACCAAGTTAATGGGTAAATGTAATCTTTTTAAGATCTGTTACTTCTATCTGAAAGGTACCAAAGGGTACATTCCCATAGAATCTCTGACTCTTATCCACCTCAATCTCTATGGTTTGGCTGTCTATTAGTTTAATCACAGCAGTCACTACACCCTTTCTGCTTTCAAATTCTGCTGTTTTAACCTTCTCGAAGGAAATAGTAACCGTCCCCATCCCCTTTTTACCCAAAAAGAAAACATCCCCATCCCTGCTGACCTGTTTGCATTTAGTAACTACATCTTGCTTGTCGATAAGAGTAGCAGAGAAATCCTTTTCCGGAGTTGGAATTTTGCCAGAGGGTGTTCCTCCCAGCCCTCCCATTCCTGTAATTAAAAGAAATCCTATGAAAAACGCAATAAGGTATAGTCCCCTCTTCATTGCCCCCTCCTTTTCTATAGACAGATTCTCTCCCACGCTTCATATACGCGTTGTTCGATCTCTGCCATGGTACCATTGTTTTCAATGACTACATCAGCATACCCTCTCCTCTCTTCATCTGAGAGTTGAGATGATATCCTTGACCGGGCATGCTCTTTGGTGAACCCATTCCTTAAGCATAGACGATCTATTACCGTATCCTGATCTGCAGCCACTACCCATACCTGATCCACCAACGGCAGCCAGTCTGCCTCAATCAGGATTGCTGCATCCAATACTACCACACCTTTGTTCTTGTTTTTTTTTCTTCTTATCTCTATCTCTTCTTCAAACTTCTTGTACATCCTGGGATGTACAATCTGATTCAATTTTTTTAAGGCTGCCTTATCATTGAACACTATACTCCCCAGTTTGGGTCTATTTACAGTCTTATCCGGGAGTAGAATATCCTCTCCAAAGGCAGCAATAATATCCTTCCATGCCTCGGTATTTGGGAGATATATCTGATGACCGATCTTATCGGCATCTATAATTTCAGCACCCAGCTTTGAAAGGATCTCTGAGACTGTGCTCTTACCAGCTGCAATCCCACCTGTAAGTCCAATTACTCTCATCAATTTTTTTGTCCCCCTTTCAATGATTGTAACTGTTCATGGTTCTCAGTTCACGGTTTACGGTTTTTGCTCAATGAATTGTAACTGTGAACTGCCAACTGTGAACTGTTAACGTTTACTATCCAGCATATCCATGAAGTTTTCTATCTGATTCCTAACCTGATCCCTGTTATAATCCCTTACGTCAGAAAGGTCACCCCCTATCAGGAGAGAAGGGATACCAAACTCCTCAGAAATTGCATCCATTACTGCCCTCTGACCACCACAGAATAGCCTGCATCCACGATGAGAATAGATAATCATCCCATCTATCTTGTAATCTCTGACCATTTCTTTGGTGATGTGAATCCTATTTTCAACAATACCATTGAAAAAATTTGAAATATATTTTCTCGCCAGGCTATCCAATGGATTTTCCGGGTCCAGATCACCAAGGTATATGTAATCCATATCTGACTTAACCAGTACCGCCCCGAACTCCTCAAAGTAATTCAATAGGCTTGTATCATAGTTAATAATAGGTCCAAGCCAGAGTAATCTGTGCTTTTCATTCTCCACAATCCCCTTTCCTTCCTTAACCCGTTCTTTAACTTCATTCAATAACATTTGATAAAAACCAACAGCCTCTCTGGTTCCCATCATCTGCATCAAGGGGTAGATAGTTGTTGCCTCTTCAGCCACACTCATAGGGCAGGGCACAGATTTTCGCAGTTCATTTATCTCAAGCCATAGATCATTGGCCTGTTTGGCAAATCCAATGGTCTCCTTAAGCCTGTCTTCATTAAGGGGTTTGTGTGTCAACTCCTCAATGATGGAGATCAACTCCTGGAGTTGGTACCTGTAGTATTCTACCTTTTCTTCCTCAATAACAGACACCCCACCTTCGGAGGTATTATAGGGAGAATCTATAATATAATATGGAATCCCAAATCGTTCTGTTACAGGTATATGGACTTTGACTCCCCCATCACATGCATTGGTTGCACTTACAAAAAAATCCGGTTCTGGTATCATCAGTTCTTCCCCAGATAAAGCGAATCCAATTACAGCCCTGTGAAAAGAGCATGAATTCCTTGTGTATCCCATACCCTCGGCTAATTCAAGGTAAGGCACAATCTTCTGTTTTATTGCCAAAAGAGACGAAAAATGTTCGGTCATCATGGGAACCACATCCATCGCATGCAATAGCTCGAATGGTGCCATAAGTATGGTCCAAACAACCAGCCTCTTATCTATCTTAGCCTGTCTTGCCCTGGCATAATAGTCCTTTGCCAGGGGCCACACCAGCCTTGCCGTCCTCAGTTGTTTCTTTGAGCTACTCAAACTTTCTGAACTCATTTCTTCTCCCTTAATAAATATCAGCCTACTATTATGATGGTCTCGTAAAAAGTAAATTTTCCCCTCCCTCGGCGGGAGGGGATTAAGGGGAGGGGGAAATAACATCCGGAAATACGGTCACTTATCACCCCCACCCTCCCCCATCAAGGGGGAGGAGATTTTGGACTTTTTACGAACACATCATTATGAATCTTATGAAATGTTTTTAATCACGTTAAGTGCAATAAAGCTTACTTCACTGTTTTTTAGCGGTGTTGCTGGTAATGTCCAATTACCTTCCCCAATGCCTCGGCCCCTCTTGAAAAGCTGGGAAAGCTGACGATACCATGTTTTAAGAGATTTTGTTTCATCTCGATTGCCCCTATCTCGACCTTTGAAGGAGGGATAACAACTATGATAGGTTTCCCCGACTTCTTCCTGAAATTTGCCAGCGTTGTGTAAAAGTATTCAGCAAAATCAGGGAATGCCTCTTTAAACCATTCCATCAGGTGTGCAGACATCTCAATAACAATAGAATCAATATTCTCATCATTGTCCAAAATATCCAGGGTTATATCCAGGAGCCTTTCCCTGCTGGGGATGTCATCTCTCCCCAACAAAGCCCGGCGAGTACTTTCAGACAGTGACAGGTTTCCTCCCAGATCAATGGGATTTCTATAGCTCGCCCCCACAATAGCAAAGATGGAAGAAAGCTCTTTGTATGATCTCTCTGTGAGCAATGGAACTGTAAAGCCCTGCTTCGTAAAGACATCGGTCATATTGACACACTGTCCTCCGCTAAGAGAGACCAGGCCAACCCTGTTCTTCTTAACAGCAGGTGCATAGAGTAACATCATAACCGTATCAACCAACTCTTCCAGGTTGTCTGTTTTGATGGCACCACACTGTTTGATGACTGTCTCCCACATAAGGTTCGATTCTGCCATGGACCCGCTATGGGAAGCAGTAGCCATTGAACCTTCCCTTGTCTGACCACCTTTCCAGATGAGGATTGGTTTTACCTTCGTTCCTTCCCTAAGCAGATTGAAGAAACGCCTCCCATCTTTGATGCCCTCTATGTAAAGGGCTATAATCTTTGTCTCCTCGTCTCTCAGTAGATATTCACAATAATCCGTGCTGTCCAGGACATAGCCATTACCATAACTTACCAGTTTGCTTATCTCTATCCCATTATTGTGCCCTACTATACTGAAGTTTATCGCATGTCCTCCACTCTGTGATATAAAGCCTACCGAACCCCCATTTCCTGTGTATTGATCCGGTGTATTTCTCAGACCGATTTTGGGATTGAATATACCCATGCAATTAGGTCCAATGAGGTTGAGCCCCCCTTCTTTCGCCATCTTTGTAATCGTATCTGCCAGCTCCATCCCTTCCCTGGTTCTGGTCTCTGCAAAACCAGATGTAAACAGGCTTACTCCCCCTACTCTTTTATGAATGCAGTCCCTCAATATTATCGGGGCTATCTGTCTCGGGACAGCAACGATGGCGTAATCAACAGGATCAGGAACATCTAAAAGGCTTGTATAGTTCTTAACCCCCAGGGCTTCGATGCCAGGAAACTCTCCCGGATCGACATTGACAGAATAAACATTTCCACAAAAGGTAGCCATGGCTCTCAGAAATGAGTAATTATTGTTTTGCCTTTTGTCTCCAATTACAACAACAGACCTTGGATTAAATGCCCTCTCCAACCCTTCAAATTTATCTTCCATTCCAATGCCTCCATTTGAGCTTGAGGTTAACCTTTTTACTGACGAAACACCTCCGCCTTAAACCTTCCTGCCTTCAGTTCTTTAATGAGGTCTTTTTCATTCTCGATCCTGTTTTCAAATATGGTAACAGACCGTCCTATCTCTATATGAGAATGGGCGTCACTTCCTCCAGTACCTTGCAGATTGAGCTTCTGGCAGACCTTTACAGTGAACTCATTTTCAAGATCGCTGTTTTGTCCATTGAGAGACTCGATGGTGTCCATAAACTCCAAGAACGATTTTTTACACACTTCTTCAACGCTCAGTGTCAAACCCGGTATGGAAAACTCTTTCCCCTCTATAAATGCCCCCCGAAAAGGATGAGATGCGATCATTACCCCTTCAACCCCATCGACCAATTTTCTCAATTCCCCGACAGAGACGATACCTGCAATCTCTTTCTCAAGTCCAAAGACCAGAATATCCCCATCCATAGAGGTTACTTCTACACCCCCCAGCACTAAAAAGTTATGTTCTTCCCTCAGCTTATGGATTGCATCTGGAGCCCAGATCTTATCATGCTCTGTAAGACAGACGCCATCCAGGCCTATCCTCTTTGCCTCTTCTATCAATTCTACCGGATCCAGATCGCTGCACCTTGAAGTCGGCTTTGTATGAATATGCAGATCAATAATCATAACATCTCCAAAAATGCCTGAATTCTTGTCTTTAGCTGACCTAACCCCAATGATGGGTGCTCCAGTTCAACCTCCAATACCGGGATATTCTTCTCCTCTAACCTTTTCCTTTGACCTACGAAGTCATATTGAAAGGTATCACAGAACATGAGTCCATAGAGAATCACACCATCAACCCTATATTCTTCTATCATATTAAACACGTATTCAAATCTGGGGAAAGGGGGTTCCATACAGGCACAGGGAACCATATTAAGGTATCGAAGTCCAATAGCGGCCAGCGGGTTTTGATTATTTTCGACACTGTCCCAGAAATACCTTGTTCCTGAACATAGGTCATCGGTAACTACCTCAGCTCCACACTCCTCTACCAATCGAATAAATGCTGCATTATCCATTATGCTGCCGCTGATCATTAACCTGGGACCAGGGTTGGAAGAACTCTTTCTCGGCACAAGTTCAGCTAAAAGCTCTTTTAGAAGCAGGTTGTTTTGATCTTTAGGCATTATCATGCTCGATCGAATAATATCAGATACCTCCACCCCGGATAGCGGGGGATTGTCTCCTGCCATAAGGCGATGGATCTGTTTTAACAGCATACGGTTTTCATTGCAGATATCGATAGCCTCCACCAGAGAAGCCTCAGTGATCTCTTGACCCGATAAATCCTCCAGAGATTTTTTTAGCTTTTCCAATTGCCGATAATGATACAGTTGAGAAGAATCAGAAATTTTATGAGGATGGTCAAGCAGGTAAGAATAAGGTGCCCCTACATATATCCGCCAATTATCATAGAGTCTGCAAACGGCATCACAGGTGTGGGCAACAATAATACCATCCAGAAAGTCATACTTTTTTTCTAAGCCCTGGCTTAAACACCCCCTAAGGTAAGGACACATATTGCTTTGCAGATAATCATCCCCTCTGCTTATGACACCTTCATGCCCTATAATCCTGATGGGGAGGAAACCGGCAGCGTAAATAATCTCTTCAGGGACATAGTTGCATACCCATCCAATTATCTTTTCCCCCTGATCCTTCCATTTCTTTATGGATTCATTCTGAGGAAATGAGTTTAACTCATCCCTCAACCTCTCCATACTATCAATTGAATTTACCACCGTTATCCCTCATGGTCTAGGTTTGATGAGATATTATATTAACCTGTGCACTTTATACACTATTATTTTTACCTTATAGGTTGATTTTTTGTCAAGGAACTTCTACTGGGTATTGATAATAAATGCTTGAATCAATAAATGATGGCTTTGTAAAAAGTCGTCATTCCGGCGGGAGCCGGAATCCAGAGAGCATATAAATACTTGAAAAAACTGGATTCCCGTTCCCCGCTTTCGCGAGGACAAGCTTCACGGGAATGACAGAATATGGGGTTTTCAGACTTTTTACGAGCCCATCAATAAATGGATATTTTAAAGGCAGATGGAAAAGAAAGAGAGGTTAATTTGAATAATCATAGGTTAAACCAGAAGGTATAAAAGACAGACGAGGGAGGGTACTGCCAATCCTATTCTCAAAAAATACTTGCTGGGAGATGATAGGGTTTAACAGCCTGAAAGGAAGCCAGCTTTAACTTTAAAGCCACCGGTATAAACCCCATCTGAATAGTCTATTTTTATATCCTTGAAAATCTTAATCCTAAGGGCAGTTTCTGGGGAAAGCAAGAAGTCAATCCCATCTTCTCGGACTATACTGTCATTTTCCTTTGGTTCATCCAGAACCAGGTCTAACTTAGGGCCAGATCATCCCATCCCTTTCATATCCAGTCTAAATAACTTACCTTCGCTTCCTTCCTCTCGTAGTAAATGGTTCAGCTTCTCCTTGGCTTTGTCGGCAATATGAAACATACTTTACTCCTTTGTTAACTGATTATAAAATTACAACCAGGGTACAGGTCAGGGAAAACAGTAAAATAGGAATAAATAGCATGCTTTTTTTGAAATTGGAAGAAAAAAATGTTTATCTGTCAAGCCAATTTAGAAATGTCCAAACTCCAGTCCCCTGCTTTAGCAGGGGCAGACTTGTTGCAGCGTACCCCTAAGTACGCCTCTATCCCTTTGGATTTGGGCGCCTTGCACCTGGAGCTTTTTACGGGCCCATCAATTTTAGGGGATCGAATAAAAGTACGGTACGGGAATGCAAAGCTTTGATGGTAAAGGACACTATGTTTTGTGTGTATATAAATCTACAATAAATTCTTCTTGATTTTGGAAGTAACTACAGATAATATGAAAAGAGAACCACATAATATTGACCCATAGTTATTTTTTATATGGGAGGATGGGTGGAAGATGAAAAATGGCTTGGATACAAAACTTCCTTTAATACAGGATGCGGATCTTGACGGAAAGGTTGTTTTGCTAAGGGTTGACCATAATGTGGTAAAAGGAGGAGTCATAAAAGACCCATACAGGATAGATAGCACATTGGGTACAATCTATAACATCGTGGAAAGGGGAGGGGGCGGCCTATCCTTATGACCCATGTGGGGCGGCCACGTAACAAAAAAACAGGAGAGATAAACTGTACCCCAGGCAATTCTGTAGAGCCCATTGTAGAATACCTGGAACGCAAGCTGCACATAAAGTTTCATATACCAAAGTTCAATATAGATTCTGGAAAAGGGATTCCAGGTATAGATACATCTATAAATCTGGCGATAAAAGACTTAAGGAATAGAAATATAGGGGGTATATATCTTCCAAATACCAGATGGTTTCAAGGAGAAGAGGTAGGTGGAGACGTTCGGCAAAGCTTTGCCCTGCAACTTGCAGGCTTAGCAGATGTCTATGTTAATGATGCCTTTGGGAGCTGGCAGGCCCATGCCTCAACATACGATATTACCAAACACTTGCCCTCATTCGCTGGATTTTTAATGCAGCAGGAGATAAAAAACCTAAGCTATGTATTAGAGCCTACCAGACCCTTTGTAGCTGTTGTTGCCGGTGCCAAATATGATACTAAAATAGAGCCATTAAAAGAAATCTACAAGAAAGTGGACCACCTTATACTAGGCGGTGTCATATACAATACCTTTCTAAGTGCTAAGTATAAGGTGCAGATAGAGGGTATCCCTGAGTCAGAGGTTATAGCAGCTGAGGATTTAGTTGAGACCGACAAGAAGGGTCACAAGATAATAGAATTGCCCTATGTGGTTGAATCAGATACCCTGGAAGGAAGGATTCCAGGGGAATACAGAACGATATCAATTAGGGATTTTAAAAAAGGAAAGGGGATTGGTTACATATTGGATGTTGATCCTAAATCCTTCGAGGACAAAAGGGTCTCAAGCATTATAGGGGATGCCAGGACTATCTTCGTAAACGCAGTGATGGGATTTACCCCTCATTTTACAGCCGGATCAGAGGTGCTGGATAGAACCATTGATCAGAACAGAGAGGCAAGAAAACTGTATGGTGGAGGAGATACGCTACAGGAATTCAAAAACCTTTGTCCTGGCTTGTATTTGGCCGTTCTGGATGATGCCCAGTATTACTTCTTCACAGGGGGAGGAAGCGTACTCAAGGCTATCCAGGAAGGAAGTCCATATGGTATGGAACCCATACGGGGACTGATAGAAAATGGTGGAAAGCTACCCAAGTAGGGAATATTCATTGATTATAAAGATAAAATGTGACACATTATAAAACTCAAATGTCAAATCAAGCACAAAATCCAAATAATAGAAGCATTAAAATAAATATAAAGGAGGGTCGAGTAAGCAGGTTTCAGGCTAAAGAGTTTGAACCGCTTAGTTGAGAATAGAATATGGGCAGTGTTGTGAAGAAGAGAAGGAAAAAGATACGTAAGCATAAATACAAAAAATTACGATCCCGTACGCGACATAAAAGGAGAAAATGATTAATACCTTCAAATTAAATATGTAAATATTTTTGTAATTTTCCCATAGATTATTCGTAATGGGTGTTACTTAACAATTATAGATTTTTTTACCCCGTACCCAGAAAGCCCCGTCCTATGGGCAGGGTGCGGGGTTTACTAAGGGGATTAGATAAACAAAAACACTATTCCTACGGAGGTGTTCTTATGGAATGGAACAAAAAAGAAAAATATATTCAAAGTCTTGAAAATTGGATTGACAGTACCTACGATGAAATAGACTTTGCTGAAAAACTGATAGCCTTTATAGAAGACTCTATGTCTGAGAATGATTTCATCGAAAGGGCACACAAAGAGGCAGAAAGGTATCACAATACCTGTATTAAAGACGAGTTGTATTCGATAATATACAGTATTGTATTGCCAAATAGCTCAAACTGAAAAAATCTTATGGGAGCTAAAGTTGAGTTTAATAAACAGGAACAATTTAAGCTATCTTTACTGTGTAGAACAGTATTTTTTGTCCCTGACCAAAATTGGAACAGCCCTTTCTCCTTTAGATTATCAGATAATTAAATCATGGGAGAAGAGAGGGGTCCCTTTAAACATTGTCTGCAATGCGATAAAGAGAGGAATCGAATCTTTCAAAAAAACCTACGGGCTTAATAAACCCCTGCCGAAATCGATTAAGTACTGTGAAAATTTAGTAGAAGAAGAGTTAGTCAATTACAAGAGGCGCAAAGTAGGAGCCCATTTTAAGCAAGCAGGAGAATTGGAAGAGAAAATAATCATTTTAAGAAAAATAAATGTATTGATTGATAAAATAGCCAAGGTTACCGATAGAGAAAAAGACGAAAAAGTCAGGAAATTATATGCTGCGGTTTATGATAGAACTCTAAAATTAAGTTCCAATATAGATGAAAACTATCTGTTTATATATACAGAAGTAGAAAAGATAGACAAATATTTCATTAACGAATTCCTTAAATTAATGTCACCTGACGACGTAACCGCTCTTATGAAAGAAGCAGAAAAGAAATTATCTTTACATAAAACTAAGATGAATCAAGAGGCATATGAAAGGACTTTTATAAATCTAAGAAATCTTCTTGTTAGAGAAAGGTATGGATTATTGAAAATTGAGATTGGAGATTAACAGTGGGAAAGCGGGTTTGTGATAATTGCAAGGGCAAAAGGTATGTGATTTTTCAGAAGGGGAAGTTTGCCAGGGCAATAATATGCGAAAGATGCCACAGTGTTTGTGATAAATGTGGCGGAGATGGGATCATCTTTAAAAAGGGCGAAAATAACTATACATATGCCAATAAATGTGACTGTACTATGTTAAAAAACAGATCGGTGCTTTTTAATGAGGCCATGATCCCTGCTCAATTTGCCCAGGTTACCCTGGAGGACTTTCAAATCAGTCATCATACCCAAGAAGAGGCTCGAACCAATTCTCAAAAGTTTGTCGACTCTTATCCTATACAGGAAAGAGGGTTACTCTTTATGGGACCGGTAGGGGTGGGGAAAACCCATTTGGCTGTGGGTATTATAAAGAAATTAACCCTGGAAAAGGGTGTTAGCTGTAAGTTTGTTGACTTTTTCCATCTCCTGGCAGATATCAAAGAAGGATATTCCGGGGGAAAATCTGATAAGGAAATAATAGAGCCATTTGTAAAAGCCCCTGTTCTGGTTGTAGATGAATTGGGGAAGGGCAGAAATAATGAATGGGAATCCAACATCCTGGATCAGATAATCTCTAGTAGATACAACAATTCAAATGAGTTGGTTACTATAATTACCACTAATTATACTACAAGGAGAGATTCTACCTTGAGTGTAACCAGAACCAGGGCGACGAAAAATCTTTTAGTTTCGACCAAGGATAAAAATTATGAGAAGGAAGTCTTGCAGGAAACCTTGCAGGAGAGGGTAGGAGAAAGGATCTTTTCAAGGTTGGTAGAACTATGCAGAATCATTGAAATAGAGGGAAAGGACTTTAGGGGGTTGAAATACAGTGAGGATTGATGATGTATGAAGTGTAAGTTTGATGAAGTCGTAAAAAGTCAAAAATCAGACGGCACAGTAAAAAGCTCCAGATGCAAGGCGCGCAAATCCGAAGGAATGAAGCGTACTTACCTGTACGCTGCAATGACTGAGGATGCAGCGGAACGCCGCAGATGGACTTTTTACGAAGCCGTCAAGTTTAAGCTTGCGATATTTGATCTGGACGGCACTTTAACCAAAGAAAGAAGCCTGTGGGAGTTTATCCACAAGCGTATAGGGAAGTGGTATGGCCACGCAGAGAGGTATCAGACTCAATTTTTAAACAACGAGATATCGTACGAGGAATTTTGCAGACTCGACGCCCAAATTTGGAAAGAAATGAGTGTTAAAAAAGTTAAAACCATTGTTGAATCTGTACCCTTTTACAAAGGTGTCGGCATTCTCACCTCACATCTTAAGAATCATGGGATTAAACTATCCTTAATATCGTCGGGGCTTTCCATCCTCTCTGATATGGTTAAAGAAAGATACGCCTTTGACTATGCCATAGCGAATGATTTACTCTACAATAATGGTACGTTAAGCGGAGAAGTCTGTATAAATGTTCATTTCGACAAGAAGGCTCTGTGGGCTGAAAGGATAATGAATAAGTACAAGATAGGAAGGGAGGAGGTAATTGCTATTGGTGATAGCATGGGAGATAAGGAATTATTCGAGATAGCAGGGTTCTCAGTAGCCTTTAATCCGTCTTCTAAGGAGTTAAATAGTATTGCTGATGTTGTCGTCAGTAGTGACAACATATCTGATATAATTCCAAAGCTGCCGTTTTAAAATAAGGATAAATTGCCATCAGGAGATTGAACAGGATGGCTTGCTGATAAAAGAATGATTAAGTCGTAAAAAGTCAAAAATCAGACGGCACAGAAAAAAGCTCCAGATGCAAGGCGCGCAAATCCGAGGGAATGAGGCGTACTTACAAGTACGCTGCAATGACTGAGGATGCAGCGGAACGCCGCAGATGGGCTTTTTGCGAAGCCGTCAAGAATGGGGTATATAAAACATGGAAGTAAAATCAAACACGATTAAGGCACTGGGAAAGATGACATACGGGCTTTATATACTTACTACAAAAAGGGGGACGGAAATAAATGGGATGATTGCCTCATGGGTCTCACAGGTCTCTTTTAGTCCACCCCTTGTCATGGCAGTTATACGAACGAACAGATATTCCCATAATATGATAAAAGAGAGCGGGGTGTTTGCACTGAATGTTCTGGGTAAAGATAATAGCGGATTGGTCAGCAAATTTAAGGTTCCTTCCCTAGAAGATAAATTTAAAGGGATAAGATGGGAAACAAAGACTACCGGTGCTCCCATAATCGGCGAAGCCATTGCCTATATGGACTGTAAATTAGTAAACTCCATTGATACGGGTGATCACACAATTTTTATAGGAGAGATTGTTGATGCAGATACCCTTAGAGATGGCGTTCCTATGACCAGCCTGGACTATGGTAAAGTCTATATCGGCCAAAGCTAAGGACTCAACCTCTTAGAAAAAGGGGCTTCTTCAACAGCCTCACAAACCACTTACGACAAACCACAGAGGTAACAGTTCACAGGGATCAGTTGTCGGGCAACCTTTTTTTCAAAGGCTTCCCAAATTATTAAACTATCGGATAATATCAAGATGTTGACAATACTTCAAAATTAAAGTTTTTCCTGATCTCTGGCAACTGATACCCGTGAACTGTCACTTACAGAGATTACCTATGATCCCCACATTGGAAGAATGTTTGGATTTGATGAAAGAACACAATATGCTGGAGAATATTGTTCACCATAGCCTTCTGGTTAATGAGGTTGGGCTCTGGCTTTCTGAAGAACTGAATAAAACAGGGGAAAATATAGACCTTGCCAAGGTACAGGCCGGTGCCTTGCTCCATGACATCACTAAGACCAAAAGCATAACTACAGGGGAAGACCATGCCAAGACAGGAAGTGAGCTTTTAGAAAAACTGGGATTCGAAAGTATAAGCGAGATAGTTAGACAGCATGTAATGACCGATGATGCTCTAAATTCACCCACAATTTCAGAGATAGAGATCGTCAACTATGCTGACAAAAGGGTACTGCATAGCAAGGTTGTAACCCTTAGAAAAAGATTTGATGACCTGAGAACAAGATACGGCATCAATCAGGAAAGGGTCTATTTAATCAGTCAATCGGAAAAGAGGGCAATCGAAGTGGAGAAGAAGATATTCTCCAAATTGGATGTGACCCCCGATGTCCTTCTGTCTATAACGATTGAAAATTACACCCTAGAACCTCAGTGTTATTCCCGCAAGGATTGAATAATCCGGCTCTGCTTTATTTAACCCGCCCTTAACACCAAAATCCACATCAAAGCTCTCTGATATAGAGTAGATTAACCCGCCTAAGATAAAAGCAGGGTTTGTGTCAGAAGTTTTATCAGT
>Ga0100397_1000261_pt1 | contig 29835 bp, 26 predicted proteins | sample CryGeymeta201521_FD_81550 | JGI IMG/M metagenome (GOLD analysis project Ga0100397, IMG submission 81550) | Groundwater microbial communities from Crystal Geyser aquifers in Utah, USA - Crystal Geyser metaG 2015-21 | ecosystem: Environmental > Aquatic > Deep subsurface > Groundwater | place: USA... | reverse complement strand
GAAAAAAATACCGATGTATTTTTAAACCCTGGCATCCAAAAGGTCTATGAGTTAGGTTCTATTTTCAAACCGATTACCATGGCCATTGGTCTGGATACCGGCAAAGTCCGACCGGAGACAACCTATTACGACGAAGGCCGGATTCAGATAAAAGGCAGTTTTATCGGCAATGCTGACGGCAAGTCTTACGGCGAACAAACCATGATGCAGGTCTTGGAGAAATCAATCAATACCGGAGCGGTTTTTGTCCAGCAGACGGCGGGAGAAAGTGCTTTTCAGGATTATGTTCAAAAATTCGGTTTTGGTCAGCCAACAGGAGTGGATCTGGTCGGCGAAGTCGGAGGCGACATTTCCAATCTATTTAGCGGCCGAGAAATAAATTTAGCCACGATCTCATTTGGTCAGGGTATCGCCGTCACGCCGCTGGAAATGATTAACGCCATTGCCGCCGTTGCCAACGAAGGGAAATTAATGCGTCCGTATTTAGTTGAGAAAAAAATTTGGCCCGATGGCAGAGAAGAAATCACTCAACCGAAGGAAATCAGACGGGTAATTTCTTCCGAGACGGCAGGGAAACTGACCAAGATGCTCGTAAGCGTAGTCGATAATGGACATGCCAAATCAGCTAAGGTCTCTGGCTATAGCATTGCGGGAAAAACCGGCACAGCCCAGGTTCCCGACCCGGAAAAAGGCGGGTATTCGGAAGGCACCATTCATAGTTTTGTCGGGTTCGCGCCGGCCTTTAACCCTGAGTTTGTTATTTTGATAAAAATGGACCAGCCGCAAGGAATTCGTTTTGCCGAAAGTTCGGTCGTTCCGGTCTTCAAAAAATTAGCCAGTTATTTGTTTGGCTATTTGGAAATACCGCCGCAATAAGTTTTAAGATATTACCAATCTTATGAAAAGAATTTTACAATATATTTTAAGGATATTTTCTAAAATTATTTTACGGAAATACAAGCCGGAAATCGTCGCGATTACCGGCAGTGTCGGAAAAACCAGCGCCAAAGAAGCAATTTATCAGGTTTTAGGAAAATATTTCCGGGTGCGGAGCAACAAGAGAAACTACAACAATGAAATCGGGGTGCCGCTGACTATTTTAGGCATTGAGGGCGGCGGTGGCTCTTTTTTGCTTTGGGCGAAGGTTTTTTTAAAGGCAATCAGGATAATTATTTCAGGCGGGGACTATCCCGAGATTTTAGTCCTGGAAATGGGCGTTGACCGGCCGGGCGACATGGCCTATTTGACCGGTTTTGTGCCGGTGGACGCGGCGGTGATTACCGCTATCGGCGAATTTCCCACCCATTTGGAATTTTTTCCCGAAAAAGATGAATTGATCGGAGAAAAATCAATTTTAGCCAAGTCGGTCGTCAAAGAAGGCCTGGTTGTTTTAAATTACGACGATATCAGCGTCAGAATGATGGCTGACGGGCTTCCCGAAGGGATAAAAACAATAACGTATGGCTTTGGCGAAGGAGCCAGTATCCAAATATCCAATTACAATTTTTACTTGTCTGATTTGGACAAAGGTGATTACGGCGCCACTTTCAAACTTGAGTACGAGGGAAGTATCGTGCCTTTCAGGGTTGAAAAGATGATAGGAAAACAACAGGTTTTTGCCGTGGCGGCGGCGGCAGGAGTAGGGATGGGTTTTGGACTTAATTTAGTTGAAATTTCCAACGCTTTTAAGAAAATGTTTAATTTGCCCGGCCGAACCAATTTAATTAAGGGAATAAAAAAGAGTTGGGTTATTGACGATACTTATAACGCTTCTCCCTTGGCAACCATCGCTGCTTTGGAAATTTTGGAGGAAATCTATTCGGCGGCGGATAAGCCAGCCGCGAGAAAAATTGCGGTTTTGGGCGATATGCTGGAGCTGGGCAAAGACATGGAAGTCGCGCACCGTCAGGTCGGCCAGAAGGCCGCCGGCGTTGCCAACTTGATTTTTACCGTTGGCGGCAGAGCGCGCTTTATCGCCGATGAAGCGATAAAAAGCGGTTTTAACAAAGAAAATGTTTTTGAGTTTGATGAACCGTCAGCGGCGGCTTTGAAATTACAGGAAGAATTAAAGCCGGAGGATATTGTCTTAATCAAAGGGTCGCGCTCAATCCATATGGAAAGGGCGGTCAAAGAAATTATGGCTGAACCGGAAAAAGCCGATGAATTATTGGTTAAAAACGGTTTTTAATGGACAGAACCGCAGAATTGTGTTTAAAATATAAATAGAGAGCGCTTTCGGCCCCATCGTCTAGCGGTTAGGACGCCAGGTTCTCAGCCTGGTAACCGGGGTTCGATTCCCCGTGGGGCTACTGGAAAGGGGGTGAGAATAATGAAAGAAAAATTGATTGGCAAAATTACTCACTACTTCACCAATATCGGAGTGGCGGTAGTTGAGATTACGGCCGCCGGCCTAAAAGCGGGCGACAAAATTCATATCAAGGGCGCGACGAACGATTTTGAGCAGGCAGTCGATTCAATGCAGGTTGAGCATGAAAACGTTGACAAAGCCAAAAAGGGAGAATCAGTCGGACTGAAAGTTGAGCAACCCGTCCGTGAAGGCGACGAAGTTTTTAAAATTGAATAAAAGGGTCTCTACCCAAAAGAGATATGGTTTATGAAAAGAAAAAAGCCAGGGCCTTGGCACTTTTGTCGGGTGGCTTGGATTCTATTTTAGCAATCAGAATTTTACAAGTTCAGGGAATTAAAATAACTGGCTTGACTTTTGTCAGTTATTTTTTTAATTCAAAAGCGGCCGAAAAAGCGGCTAAAGGACTAAAAATTAAATTAAAAATTACGGATTTTTCAGACGAGCACTTGGGAATTGTCAAAAGACCTTGTTATGGATACGGCCGAGCGGTTAATCCGTGCATTGATTGCCACCTTTTAATGCTTAAAAAAGCCGGAGAGATAATGGCCAAAGACGGCTACGACTTTGTCGCCACCGGTGAAGTTTTGGGCGAACGACCAATGTCACAAAACAAGTCGGCGCTTCAGTTGATTGAAAAAGAGTCCGGTCTAAAAGGATATTTATTAAGGCCGTTATCGGCTAAACTGCTCGAGCCGACCGTAGTTGAAAAAAGCGGCTTGGTTGACCGAGAAAAACTTTTGGATATTTCCGGCCGCAGCCGAAAAAGGCAAATGGAATTAGCCCGAGAATGGGGGATTAGGGATTATCCGACGCCGGCCGGCGGTTGCCTTTTGACTGATATCCAATTTGGCGGACGATTTAAGGATATGGCGGGAAAATGGTCGGACTTTGGCGGTAATGACGCCCGGCTATTAAAATTCGGCCGACATTTTTGGGAGAAAGATGATTTAATCGTCGTCGGGAGAAATAAAGAGGAAAACGAAGAAATTAAAAAACTTTCCTTCAAAGACGATGTTTTAATCGAGCCGAAGGAATTTCCCGGACCGACAATTTTAATCAGGGGGAAAAATAAGATTTCGGAAAAAAGTTTGCTCAAGGCGAAAGAACTAATGTTTAAATATTCGCCGAAAGCGAGAATAAAGTAATGCCTTATTTTTCGTACGCTCAAATACACTTCGGACCGATTACCCTTTATACCTGGGGATTATTTATTGGCCTAGCGTTTCTGGCCGGCTACGGGTATTTTTTTAAAGAAGCCAAAAAGCAGGGAATGGAAGAGAATAAAATTTTGGGACTGGCTTTGACGCTTTTTTTTGGCGCCATTATCGGCTCGCGGATAGGATATGTCGCGCAATTTCCGGTGCGGTATTTTTCCAGCCCCGGCGCGATTTTTGAATTTACCGCCGGCGGACTGACATTTTACGGCGGGCTTTTAGGAGCCGTAATTTTCGGCTGGCTGTATCTAAGGAGAAGTAAACCCCAAGGGAGCAAGCCCCAAGGGGGCAAGTTAGACCTTTTAAAAACCGCCGATCTGCTGGCGCCGGCCGCCGCCATCGGGATTTTTATCGGTCGCATCGGTTGTTTTCTGATTAACGACCATCAGGGCGCGCCAGCCAATCTGCTCTGGGCGATACGTTGGCTAGACGGAATCTCCCGCCATCCGGTGGCGTTGTATTTGTCTTTGAACGGGCTAATGCTGTTTCTGATTCTTCTATTTTTGAAATCAAGACTGAAAAGACCGGGCCATTTAGCTTTTATCTTTCTGACTTATTACGCCGCCAGCCGGTTTTTGCTTGATTTTACCCGCGCCAGCGGCACAGCCCTGTCCGACCCGCATTATTTGAATTTGACCTTCAGCCAGTGGGCGAGTTTAGCTATTTTAATTGCTATCCTATTTCATCTTAAAAAAAGAAGGCAGGTTTAGTCCTGCCAAAGGCGGGTAGGCGTTTAGTAGGCGGAGCTGACAAAAAAATCGCTAAGCAAGCGGTTTTTTAGTATAATAGGATGTAGGCAGAAAGAAGGGTTTAAAATGGAAATTAAAACATCAAAATTTGTCAAAGGCATTATTGGAACAGACAAGATATTAGAAGACGGGAAACCGCAAATAGTCTTTATCGGCAGGTCTAATGTCGGCAAGTCAAGTGTTATCAATTCACTGGCTAAGAGAAACAATCTAGTAAAGTCAGGGTCTAGGCCTGGAAAAACCCAACAGATTAATTTCTTTTTAATTAACGAAAAAGTATATTTTGTTGATCTGCCCGGTTATGGTTTTATTACCGCGTCTCTTGAACGAAAAGAGAAAATTAGGAAAATGATTCTTTGGTATCTGTTTTATTCTGAAGTTAAATTTAAAAAAGTAGTCCTGATTATTGATGCTTTGACTGGGCCGAGCGAATTTGATAAAGAAATATTGGGCTTATTGAATAAAAACGAATACCCAATTATCTTAGTAGCCAATAAAATTGACAAATTGAAAAAAAATAAACTAACTGGCCGGTTAAAAGTTCTTCAAGAAGAAACTGGCCATAATGAAATTATTCTTTATTCAGCTAAAACTAAAAAGGGCCGAGATGAACTTTTGGCCAAAATTTTTATTGGTAGGTAGGGTTCCGATAGAAACCGCTTAACCACGAGGCGGTTTTTTGTTTTCAACAGAGCGGGGTTTTGGGGTTTGTCTGTTTCTGTTATAATAAAAAGATGGACAAGAAATGGCACAGTTTGCCGGCGACAGAGGTATTTAGGGAATTGGATTCCGGCGTTGACGGAATCAGCCAAAAAGCCGCCGATGAGCGGCTGAAAAAATTTGGCCCGAACCGGATTCCCGAGGACAGGCCGGCCTCAAAAGCAAGGATATTTTTAGAGCAACTCAAAAGTCCCCTGGTTTATGTTTTAGTCATTGCCGGCGGGATAACTCTTTTTCTCGGAGAATATTCCGATACAGTTATTATTTTCGGCGCCGTTGTTTTGAATACTATTGTCGGCTATTTTCAGGACGCCAAAGCCAACCGCGCTTTAAGCAAATTAAAAAAGGTTTTGCAGGCGAAAATAATTGTTTTTCGGAATGGCAATAAAAAAGAAGTTTTACAGAGCGAGGTTGTCCCGGGCGACGCCGTTTTTTTGCGAACAGGAGGAAAGGTTCCGGCTGACGGCCGGATTATTGAGGCGCACAACTTGAAAATTAACGAGTCGTCTTTAACTGGGGAATGGCTGGCTTCTGACAAAAAAACCAAGATACTGCCTGAGGAAACGGCTTTAGCGGACAGGGACAACATCGCTTTTATGGGAACGGCGGTGGAAAGCGGCTGGGGCAAGGCCGTCGTTTTTAATACCGGCGCCAAAACGGAAATCGGACGGCTGGCCGAAACCATTAAAAAGGCAGAAGAAAGAAAGACGCCGCACCAGAGAAAACTGTCTCGTTTCAGCCAGATTATCGGGTTAGTTATTGTTATTATCTCATCGGCGATTTTTATACAAGGGATGCTGACTGGAGAAAGATTTATTGAAATATTTGCCACCTCCATCGCTATCGCGGTGGCGGCGATTCCGGAGGGCTTGCCAATGGCGATGACAGTGATTTTAGCGCTGGGCATGCAAAGGATTCTAAAAAAGAAAGGGCTGGTCAGAAAATTGGCTTCGGCCGAGACATTAGGAAGCGCTTCAGTGATTTTAACCGACAAAACCGGCACGCTGACTGAAGCCAAAATGGAAGTCGCCGGCGTCTATGCCGGCGGCAAAGAACTGCTTAGCAACGGTTCCGGCTTTGCCAAAAAGATTGACCGAAAGAGCAACGAGTCGTATGTCAGGGCGCTTAGAATCGCGACTATGTGCAGCGAGGCCTTTATTGAAAATCTGGACGAACCGGCTAAAAGACGGATTATTCGCGGCCGGCCGACCGAAAAAGCGCTTCTTTTGGCCGGCGTTCAGGCCGGGTTTTCCCCCAAAGAATTATCAAAGGAAGAGCCACTCTTAGACCAGCTGCTTTTTGATCCGACTTATAAGTACTCAATGAGTTTGCGCCGGGCAAAAGGCCTGCCCGACGGCTCGCCCCGATTCGGCGAAACGGGCAAGGCGGGCGAGAATGTTTTGTACGTTCTCGGCTTGCCAGAAATCATTTTATCCGCCTCAACGCGCGTTGACAACGATGGCGACTGCCGCAAGTTGCTTTTGGCCGATTACCAAGAAATTAAAGATAAAATAGACGAGGTGACCGGCGACGGATTAAGAGCGATTGCGGTTGGGTATAAAATTGTTCGGGGGGACAAAATTACTCAAGGAGGAAGCAACGGAAAATTGAGCGGCTTGGTTTTTGTCGGGTTTTTCTCCATACACGACCCGATTAGAAACGGGGCAAAAGAAATGATTGACACTTGCCGTCGGGCGGGAATGAGGCTGATTATCGTTACCGGCGACCATAAATTAACCGCTAAAGCGGTGGCTTCAAAACTTGGGTTCAAAACCGAAAAAAACAATATCTTAGAAGGGAAGGACTTGGAGAATATGACCGAAGAAGAATTTAACCGGAAGTTGGAAGATATTGAGGTTTTCGCCCGGGTGGAACCGGCGCAAAAATTAAAGATAGTCCAGGCCTGGCAAAGGAAAGGAGAGGTGGTTGCTATGACCGGCGATGGCATCAACGACGCTCCGGCCATAAAACAGGCCGATATCGGCGTGGCGCTCGGCTCGGGCACCGATGTGGCCAAGGAAGTTTCCGATTTGGTCCTTCTAACCGATAATTTTAAAGTCATCGTGGCGGCGGTGGAAGCCGGCCGGACGATTATTGATAATATCAGAAAAGTTATCGTTTATCTTCTTTCAGACAGTTTTACCGAGGTTATTTTAGTTAGCGCCAGTTTGTTTTTTGGCTGGCCGCTGCCGATTTTGGCCGGCCAGATTTTGTGGGTCAATCTGATAGAGGACGGGCCGATGAGTATTTCTTTAGGTTTTGAGAAAAAAGAAAAAGACATTATGAAGCAAAAACCAAAGGATTACTCTTCCTCGCTCTTTACCGGAGAGATGAGGGTCTTGATTTTTATTATCGGCATTATCACCGATTTATTTTTGCTCGGGCTGTTTTTCTGGTTGTTAAAGTATTCCGGCTATGGCATCGCTCATATCCGGACGGTAGTTTTTGCCGGCCTGACAATTGATTCTCTTTTCTATATTTTTTCCTGCAAAAGTTTAAGAAGAAGCGTCTGGCAAATAAAATTCTTTTCCAATAAATTTTTGCTGGCTTTTTGGGTCCTGGGCGCCGGGATGCTTTTACTGGCGATTTATCTACCTTTTCTGCGGGAAATCTTGAAGACCGCGCCGCTTACTTTGTTTGATTGGCAATTAGTTTTAGGGCTTGGATTTGCTCATATTTTTCTTATTGAACTGACTAAATATTATTTTATTACGCGGTCAGCCGCTAAATACTATTCTATATGACAACGCATATTTTTGTTTTTGTTCTCTCGTTTTCTATTTTAATTTATTCCAGCAAGTGGCTGGTCAAGTCGTTGGCGAGGGTTGCCCGCCTGTTGGGCTGGAAAGAATTTGTCGTGGCGTTTTTCACTATGGCTTTGGCTAGTTCAATTCCAAACTTATCGGTTGGAATCAGTTCAGCTCTGCATAATATTCCCTCTTTGGCTTTTGGCGAAATTGTCGGAAACAATATTATTGATTTGACTCTGGGGGTGGCGCTGGCGGTAATTATTTCAAAAAGGGGCTTAAGATTGCCCAGCCAGACGGTCCAAACCAGCGGGCTTTTTACCATTTTTGTGGCGGTTTTGCCGCCACTGATGGCTTTTGACGGCGGGATTGGCCGGGGCGACGGAACGATACTGATTTTGGTTTTTCTTATTTATATTTTTTGGCTTTTTAGCAAAAAGGACCGCTTTAGCAAAATTTATAACCGCGGCGCCAAGAAATTTCGGCTGAAAAAGTTTTTCAAAAATCTTTTCATCATGCTAGCGGCGGTTTTCCTGCTAATAGCGGCGGCGGAAGGCATTGTCCGGTCGGCGACATATTTTTCGGAATCGCTGAATGTTCCACTGGTTCTGATCGGAGTTTTGGTCGTTGGGATGGGCAATGCCCTGCCAGAAATTTTTTTCAGCGTTCAGGCGGCCAGAAAAGGCGAGGACTGGGTGGTTATCGGCGACTTAATGGGTTCGGTCATTATCACTGCCACTTTGGTCCTGGGACTAGTGGCTCTAATCCGGCCGATAATGATTGACAATATCGCTCCCTTTGCCATTGCCCGCTTGTTTTTGGTTGTTTCAGCCGTCTTTTTCCTGCTTTTTCTACGGACAGAGAAAAAAATCACCAAGAAAGAAGCTGTCTTTTTATTTTTGCTTTTTGCCGCTTTTGTCGCGGCAGAAATTATATTTCTATAATTAAGAGGTGAGATTGAATGCCGCCGCCGCCGGGCGTTGCTTTTTTGCGCGGTTTCGGCTAAGATTGATTTATGGAGTACGTGATTCTTTTAATGCTGGTTATTTTGGTCGTTGGTCTGGGGCTGCTCTTTTTTTTATTACTCCGCCGGAAACCGGAAGCCAAGGACAACCAACCGCTTTTGATGCTCCAGCAGCAGCTGAATCAACTAAGCCAAGTTTTAGATAGTAAGTTGTCGGAATCAACCAAGGCGATTCAATCGCAATTCGGAGAAAGTTTTAAGATTATCAGAAACGTGACAGAGAAGTTAACGCGGCTTGATGAAACCAATAAACAGGTGGTGGGGTTCGCCGACCAACTTAAAAATCTTCAGGATATTTTGAAAAATCCCAAACAACGTGGCATTTTGGGGGAATACTATTTAGAAACAGTCCTAAAAAATGTCTTGCCGCCCGGTTCTTATAAAATGCAGTACTCCTTCAAGGACGGAACCATAGTTGACGCGGCGGTTTTTATTGATAAACAGATTATCCCGATTGATTCAAAGTTTAGTTTGGAAAACTATAACAGGATCTTGGACAGCCGGAGCCCGGAAGAGAAAAAAAAATACGAATCTGCTTTTGTCAACGACCTGAAGTTTAGAATTGATGAAACCTCAAAATACGTCAAACCAGAGGAGAAGACAATGGATTTCGCTTTTATGTTTATTCCTTCCGAGGCGGTTTATTACGACCTGTTGATTAATAAAGTGGGAGCGGTGACAGATGACGCTAACAATCTGGTTTCTTACGCAGTTAAAAAAAAGGTAATAATTGTTTCTCCGACTTCTTTTCTCGCTTATTTACAGACCGTTTTACAGGGGCTGAGAAGACAGAAGATTTCGGAACAGGCCATGGGGATAATAAAAGAGGTAGAAAGATTAGGGAAGCATATGGGAACGTATAGCCAGCAGATGAAAAAATTGGGAAGCCACTTGACAACGACGGTAAATAGTTATAACAAAGCAAGTAAGGAACTTAAAAAAGTTGATAAAGACGTAGTTAAAATCACCGAGGGAAAACCGCAGATAAAAATAGAGGAAGTGGAAAAACCATTATTAGAAGAATAAATTAAATAAAACTATGTTCGCAGTCATAAAAACAGGCGGAAAACAGTATCTGGTTTCCGCCGGAGACAAAATCAAAGTGGAAAAGTTGGACGCCGCCGAAGGCAAGGATGTTGTCTTTGACGAAGTTTTGCTCGTTGCCGGCGACAAAACCACGGAGATTGGAACGCCACTGGTCAAGGGCGCCAAAGTTAAGGGCAAAATCATCAAACAAGGACGGGCTAAAAAAGTGATTATCTTTAGGTATAAGCCCAAGAAAAGACAGCAAAAGAAAAAAGGGCACCGGCAGCCCTTTAGCGAAGTTGAAATAACGGAGATCTTACTTTCGGCTCAGAAGAGCGTTGGTTAGAGTGTTTTCATCAATATATTCTAAGTCGGAACCGACCGACAAGCCGCGTCCCAAGCGGCTGGTTTTGATTTTGAACGGCCTTAACAGCCGTTCAATGTAAAGAGTGGTGGTATCGCCTTCGGTGGTTGGACTTAAAGCGAAGATGACTTCGGCAATTTTAGGTTCGGCGACTTTAAGCCGTTCAATTAATTCTTTGATTTTCAGTTTTTCCGGCCCGGCGCCATTGCCCGGAGAAATCAATCCGCCCAAGACATGATAAAGGCCGTGATAATATCCGGTTTTTTCAAGAGGAATGATATTTAAAACATTTTCTACCAAACAGACGGTCTGTCGGTCTCTTTTGAGGTCTTGACAGATAGGGCAGAAATTCTGGTCCTTTTCTGTTAAATTAAAACATTGCTGACAGAGTTGGGTCTCGCTTTTGAGCGTTTTAATGACGGAGGAAAGGTTGTCCAGTTCGCTTTGGTCGCGATTCAAGAGATGCAAAACCAGCCGGGTGGCGGCGCGCGGGCCGATTTCGGGCAGTTTGGATAATTCGCTGATTAATTTTTTGATTGATGACGGAAACATGAGCTAATAAAGCTGACTTTCTACTCTTCAAAATGTCTCTCTAAATTTCTAAAACTGGCTTGGCTTTCGTTAAAATATAGTTCAACTTTGCCGGTTGGACCATTGCGATGTTTGGCGATATAAATATCGGCGATATTTTTGCGGTCGGTATTGGGTCTGTCTTTGTCTTCGCGGTAGATAAAAAGGACGACGTCGCTGTCTTGCTCCAGCCCGCCGCTTTCGCGCAGGTCGGAAAGCTTCGGAATGGCGGGAGAGCGGGATTCAACGGCGCGGGAGAGTTGCGACAAGGCCAAAACCGGGACATTAATTTCGCGCGCCAGTCCCTTTAAGCTGCGCGAGATTTCCGACATTTGCTGGACGGGCGAGCTGAAATAATTGCTGGGTTGGACCAACTGAAGATAATCAATAATAATTAGCGATAAATCCCGGTCGACTTTAAACCGGCGCGCCATCGTTCTCATCTGAAGAATGGTCGGGGAAGGGGTGTCGTCGATAAAAATCGGGGCGGAGGACAACTCGTCTAACGCCCGCTGGATTTTTTCAAAATCGTTGTTTGGTCCATCGCCGGACAGCCGGCCAGTCCTCATTTTCCAGGAATCAATGCCGGCCTGGGCGCAGATGAGGCGGTCAACCAACTGCTCTTTGGACATTTCTATGCTGAAAATCGCTACTGGCAGTTTTTCTTTGGCCGAGACATGACGGACGATATCAAGCGCCAGCGAGGTTTTACCCAGAGATGGCCGGGCGCCCAGAAGAATCAGGTCTGATTTTTGAAATCCGGAAAGGATATTGTCCAAATCGGCAAAGCCGGTGGGGACGCCCCGAGTGGATTCCTCGCCGCGATGGAGTCTATCTATTCTTTCAAAGGCGTCAGCCAAGGTGTCTTTGACTTGGATAAATTTTTGGCCGAGCGTTTTTTGCGAGACGGAAAAAATTTTCTGTTCGGCGGCGTCAATCAGGTCTTCAACATTGTCCGGTTCCTGAAAACTAAGCTGGTTGATTTCTTCGGAAATTACGATGAGATCGCGAAGAGATTTTTTGTTTTTAACAATCTTGGCGTAGTGAACAATATGGCCGGCGGTCGGGACGGAATTAACCAATTCGCTCAAATAGCCGGCGCCGCCAATTTTTTTGAGCTTCTTTTTTTCTTCCAATCGGTTGGTCAAACTCAATAAATCAATCGGTTCGGTTTTTTCATACAACTCCAGCATAACCTGATAGATGTCGGCGTGGATGCCGCGGTAAAAATCTTCCGGCTTCAAAAAGTCCACAATTTTTATAATTGCTTCCTTGTCCAGCATCAGTGAGCCGAGCACCGATTGTTCGGCTTCAATATTTTGCGGCGGCAGGCGCCCTTCGATTTTTTTGACAATTTCTTTGTCCATACAAAAAAGAGGATTTCACCTCCATTATATGTTTAAACAAAAATATTTCAAAGAGTGGAAATTGTGGCTATCTTGGGGATAGTTTCGGTCCTTGGTCGGTGTCTTCTATTTGATATCCTTGCCGTTCAATTTCTTTTCTGATTTCATCGGCTTCTGACCAGTTTTCTTTTCTTCTGGCTTTTTCTCTTTTTTCAGCTAGGTCTTTGAGCCACTGGGGAATTTCAATCTTTTCTAATTTATCCAATCCAAGCCCTAGGACCTCGTCAAAATTTAAAAGAGTCGCTAGTTTATCCTGATTATTCAAATCGGATTTCAAAAGATTTTGGGCGACCGCCAGCGCCTGGGACAGATTGAAGTCGTCGGATATTTTGGCAATAAAGTCATTTTGCCATTTCTGATCTATTTGGCCGGCCTCATCTCCGAGTTCTTTAACTTGAGAAATTAACCGAGCAAAGCCGTTTTGGGCCGCCGTCATTATTTCCCAGGTGAAATTCTGCTTAGAGCGGTAATGGGCCTGTAAAAAAAGATAGCGGAGCGCCAAATGAGAAAATCCTTTGGCTTTGACTTCCGCCAGCGTATAGCCGGCGCCGGCCGACTTGGACATTTTTTTATTGTTGGCCAGCAGATGCTCGTTATGAAGCCAGTAGTTGACAAATTTGACGCCGTTGGCGGCTTCGGACTGAGCGATTTCATTGGTATGGTGAACGGGGATATGTTCTCTGCCGCCCATGTGGATATCAATGGTTTCGCCCAAGAATTTCTTGCTCATGACCGAACACTCAATGTGCCAGCCGGGAAAGCCCTCGCCGTTTTTAACCAAGGATGATTGGAAAGGGGATGGCCAATACTGCAAAGCGTTTTGGTGCTGGCCGGCTTTGAAAAACCAAAGAGTAAAATCAGCCGGATGTTTCTTTTGCTGGTCGTCAATTTTTCCTTTGCCGCCGCCTTTGATTTGCTCTTCTATTTTTTGACCGGAGAGCCGGGTGTAATTTTTGGCTTTGGAAACATCGAAATAGACAGCCAAGTCGGTAGGGTAGGCATAACCTTTATCTGATAAAGTTTGGATCATGTCAATCATTTCCCGGACACATTCGGTTGCTCTTGGTTTGGCAGTCGGTTCCAGCATATTTAAGTCCTTGGCATCCTGCTCGTAAATTGCGATGTATTTGTTGGCGATTTCTTGAGGGGACAGATTTTCTTTCCGGGCGGCCTGTTCAATTTTATCTTCGCCGGCATCGGCGTCGCCCAAGTTATCGCCAGTCAGGTGTCCGACATCGGTGTAGTTTCGGACCGATTTGACTTCGTAGCCGAGATAACGGAGAGTTCGGACAACAGTGTCAGCGCAAAACAGTCCGCGCAGATTGCCAATATGCTGAGTCCAGTAAACCGTCGGGCCGCAGTAATACAAACTAACCTTGCCTTTTTTAAGCGGTTTGAAAATTTCTTTTCGGCGGCCGAGAGTATTGTAGAGTTTTAGAGCCATTTTTCTTTTTGGAAAAAATAATCATTGCTACGGCGACAATAATCATATTCAATTTTACCATCTCGGCTATAGTTTGACAACTTTTAAAAAAGTGATAGAATGGAAATATCAAACTAACAGCAAAATGGCTAAAAAGCAAAAGATTAAATATATTTCCGAGTGTTCTGAAGCGGAGGGACCGAAAGAAAAAAAAACAGGGGGACTTAGGCGAAAACTAAAAGAGTGCCAAAAAGAAAGGAGGGAGTATTTGACCCAAACGCAAAAAGCGGTGGCTGATTTGATTAATTACCGAAAACGGCAAGAGCTGGCTTCGGAGGAGTGGCGGAAATACGGCCAGCGGGAATTGTTGGAGAATTTATTGCCGGTCATAGACGCTTTAAGCGCTGGAGCGGGGAAAGACGCAGGTTTGAAAAAAATCAAGGAACAGTTGGAAAAAGTTTTAATTAGAAACGGACTGAAAGAAATTGCGGCGCTAGGAGAGAAATTCAACCCGGAATTTCACGAAGCGGTTGATATGGCGGAAGCGAAAGAAGCAAGCTGGACAATCATCGCGGAAATCCAAAAAGGATATCTTTTACATAACAAAGTCTTGAGGCCAAGCAAGGTCCGGGTGGCGAAGTGAATTTATAATTTATGGGCCGGCAGACAAATTTTCCGAGGGTCGTTTGAGACAGTAGGGAAATCATCTGTTGGCGGAAGAATTATGCCTATCAAGTGGCAACCCTTCAAAGGAATAGAGAGGCCGTCCCGTCTACCCGATATTTTTGAGGAAGACGAGTGGATGCCTTTTATTCCGGCTTTTCGGAAAGACGAACCGGCGGTTGATATTTACCAGGATAAGAACAATCTCTACGTGGAATTGCCTTTGATCGGGATAAAGCCGAAAGATGTCCGGATTTCCATTGAAAACAATATTTTAAACGTTTCTGGCGAAAGCCAGGAGAAAAAAGAAATCAAAAGCGAGGATTATTTAAGAAAGGAAATCCGGCGGGGCAGTTTTCGGAAAGTGGTTAAATTGCCAATAGATGTCCGAAGCGGCAAAGCCAGCGCCGAGACGACCGAGGGAATACTGAAAATCACTATTCCTAAATCAAGTCGAGGGGCCAGCAAAGCGACTAAGGTTCCGATTAAGATTAAGTAAGTATTTTTCTAAATTTTTGATTTAGCTAAAAATAGTCATTCTGAGAGCGGAGTCCGAAGGATCTAATCGGAACAGATTCTTCGCTTCGCTCAGAATGACATCGATGATATATGAGTAAAATTATTGGCATTGACTTGGGAACATCCAATTCGGCGGCGGCCGTTTTTGAAGCCGGCAAGCCGACGATTATCCCGTCTTCGGAAGGAACGGTGGTGGGCGGAGGCAAGGCCTTTCCGTCTTATGTCGCTTTTGACAAAGACGGCAACTTGCTGGTGGGCGAAGCCGCCCGGCGGCAGGCGATTGCCAATCCGGAAAACACCGTCAGCGCTTTCAAGCGCAAAATGGGCAAAAAAGAAACCTACCAGCTGGGCGGCAAAGAATATACTCCTCAGCAGTTGTCGGCCTTTATCTTGCAGAAAATAAAGAAGGATGCCGAGGTTTTTTTGGGCGGTCCGGTGTCCAAAGCGGTCATCACCGTTCCGGCCTATTTCAACGATGCCCAGAGACAAGCGACCAAGGACGCCGGCGCCATCGCCGGACTGGAGGTTGTTCGCATCGTCAACGAGCCGACCGCGGCCTCGCTGGCTTATGGCATAGACAAGAGCGGCCAAGAAGAAAAAATTCTGGTTTTTGATTTGGGCGGCGGCACGCTGGATGTGACGATTATGGATTTTGGCGAAGGGGTTTTTGAGGTCAAATCCACTTCAGGCGACACCGAACTGGGCGGCACCGACATGGACGAAAATCTGGTTAATTATGTCGCCGGCGAATTTAAAAAAGAAAATGGCCTTGATTTAAAAAATGATAAAACCGCTCTCCAGCGGCTCAAGGACGCGGTGGAAAGGGCCAAGATAGAATTGTCTTCCACCTTAGAGACGGAAATTAACCTGCCTTTTGTCAGCGCCGACAATAACGGTCCGAAGCATTTAATCATGAAAATCACCCGGGCGAAGCTGGAAGAACTGGTTAAGCCGATTATTGACCGATGTAAAACGCCGATGGAACAGGCGTTCAAGGACGCCAAACTGACTTCCAACGATATTACCAAAGTCATAATGGTCGGCGGGCCGACTAGAATGCCGATTGTCCAGAAGTTTGTAGAGGATTATGTTGGCAAGAAAATTGAGGGGGGAGTTAATCCGATGGAATGCGTGGCGGTCGGGGCGGCCATTCAGGGCGCGATTATCTCGGGAGAAACCAAAGATGTCCTGCTCTTGGACGTGACGCCGTTGACGCTCGGCATTGAAACGCTGGGCGGGGTAATGACGCCTTTGATTGAAAGAAATACGACTATCCCGACCTCTAAAAGCCAAGTGTTTTCCACGGCGGCTGACAACCAGCCGGCGGTGGATATTCATGTTCTTCAGGGAGAGCGGCCAATGGCGGCTAACAACCGGACGCTGGGGAGGTTTATTTTAGACGGCATCCCGCCGGCGCCCCGGGGCGTGCCCCAGATTGAAGTCGCTTTTGACATTGACGCCAACGGCATTTTAAATGTCGGCGCCAAAGACAAAGGGACGGGCAAGGAGCAGAAAATCACCATTACCGATTCGTCGGCGCTATCCAAGGAAGAGGTTGAAAAAATGAAAAAAGAAGCCGAAGCCCACGCCGCCGAGGACCGACAGAGAAAAGAGCTGATTGAGGTCAGAAACCAGGCCGACACGTTGATTTTTTCCACCGAAAAAGCGCTCAAAGAAGCCGGCGGCAAAGTCAAACCGGAAGATAAAAAGGAAGTGGAAGAAAAAATTGAGGCGCTCAAAAAAGCCAAGAACGGCAACGAAATGGAGCCGCTCAAGCGCGCAATTGACGAGCTCTCCCGGGTAATCCAAAAAATCGGCGCCCAACTGTACCAAAAAGTGGAAGAAGAAAAGAAAGAGCAGTCCGAACCGGAAATAAAAGCGGGTCCCGCCGAACGGGGTAAAGAAGAAAAACCAGTAGAAGGCGAATACGAAGAAGTCAAAGAAGAGAAGAAATAATAAAGAAAGATTAGAGAGTAAATAAAGCCGCCTTAGAGCGGCTTTATTATTTCTATTGACAAAAACAGTTTAATATAGTAGATTGGAAACGCCTCGTAAATAAGGCATTTTTTAATAGGAATATGGAAATAAAGGAAATTCTTAATTTAATCAATCAAAAAAAGTGGCTAATTTTCTGGCTGACAGTTTTGGGCGCCGTCTTGGCGTTTGATTTGGTAGTTATCCAAGAGCCGAAGTACGAGGCCGGTTCAAGAATTTTGGTTGTTCAAAAACAAGCGGAGGGTCAGGATATCTATACTATTTCAAAATCAGCCCAATATTTGACCGGGATACTTAAAGAGGCGGTTTATTCGGATAGTTTTTTTGACAAAGTTCTTCTTTTCGCGCCGGATATCGGCAAAGACGGTTTTTCCGACAAGATAAAAGAGAGAAGAAAAGAATGGAGGGAATCGGTCAAAGTGAATATTGTCCGCGATTTGGGCGAAATGGGAATAAACGTCTATTCTTCCGACAAAGACAGGGCGGAGCAGATTAATAAGGCGGTGATAGAGGTATTGGGAAAAGAACATGATTTTTACCATGGCGGCGGAGATAACGTCCAAATTAAAGTTTTGGATTATCCGCTTGTCGGCGAAAAACCAGTTTCTATTAATCTATGGCTGGGTACGATTTTAGGCGGCTTGATCGGATTTTCGGCCGGTATTTTCCGGGCGGTGGGAAGAAAAACAAAAACCGAAATCAAGCCGGAGACCTCCTCTTTGGAGGGAAATAATATTTCTCTCTAAAGAGGAGGTTTTAGTTTTCTTTGTCAATTAAATATGTTATGACAGTTGGTATTTGCCGTTGTTGGGAAAAGCTTTGCTAACCAAAAAAGGAGGAAGAAATGAAAAAGAAAGGATTGTTAACGGTGGTTTTCGCGCTGGTTTTTCTTGCGGCGCCAGTTTTTGGTCAGGGATACAAAAACTATGTCGTTAAACCCGGGGACACCTGGGCGAAACTGGCGGTTATTTTTGAAATCTCAATAGAGGAGTTGGCGGAAGCCAACAGCCGAAACGCCAAAGACATTCTTTTCGCCGGAGAGGGAATAAAAATTCCTCTCAGCGAAGAGATATCGACTTTGACGGATGAAATTTCAAAAACGGTCCAAAGCGCCCGCGAGGAAAATGCCAAAGTAAGGAAAATTTTATTGTGGTCTTTTTTAACCTTTTTTTCCGCTTTCTTTCTGGTTATAATTTTATTTCTGCTTAAATCTAACCGAAATTCAAAGAAAGCGGAGACAAAAGAGGAAAGGGTTGTAATAAGAGTCAAGTTTGAAAACGGCAATGTTTTTGCCGTTAATTGCGACAAAGTGTCAAAAATGATTCTTTGCCCTATCTGCGACTTTATCAACGATTCACCTTTCAGGGTGGCCAAGCATCTTAAGGGCCACTTTAAGAAAAACGAGAAGCTGGATTTGTTTCAGAAAGTAGCGGAAGTGAACTGGAAACTAGGGATATTGGCGGCGACAATGAGTGGTTTTTTTCTGGCGGCCGGATGTTCGTCATATATTATGCCGGAGAAAAAAATCAACGAACCGGTGACAGTCGTTGAGGCGGAATATAATGTCCTTTGGTGCGGATTCAGTCCAGTGCTTCTGATGTCGGAAGGCATCGGGAGCAATCATGAACTTCACCTGGACAAAGAGAAATTTCTCGGCATCAAATATCGGGACGAAAGCGGCAGGTTTTTCCTGCTGGCAATTCTGCCGGCGGAAGTTGATATCAAAAAGGCGCGAGGGATTGTTTCTTCCCGCAGCGGAAGATACTTTTATTCCGTGGATGGGAAAAGCATCTTCAGCGCCGACGGTTATCTGGCGCCGAAATTCAGCTGGTTTCAGATAAAGCCGTTAGCCGAATCTGGAATTGAGATCTGGCAGAATATTCTGCCGAATTCCGAAAAGGACAAGAAAATCAAGGCAATCCTGGCCGAAATCGGTAAGGACTTGGACAAAAAAAAGATTCCCGGCGTTTTTGACCGGGCGATGTCACGGGTGGCAAAAATCACTCAACAAGATGTGATTTTGGCCGGCGCGACCAATTTTTCCAGTTTATTCGCGGTTTTTGGCATCCGCGCTTGGGTAATCGTTGAGACGATTATCCAGCAGGCGGACCTTTCTCTGCCGTTTTATGACAGCGCGCCGGTGGACCGGTTCCAGCTGGCTCTCAGTTTGGAGCCGTTTCAGAAGCAGATGGACTCTTTGAGCGATGAACAAGAGAAAGCGCTCAACATCTGGTTGAAAAAAGTCGGCTGGTTCGAAAAATACCAGCGGCAGTACGAAGAGGAACACCGGGAGTGGCTTGAAAAGAAAAGAGAATATGAGCAAGCCATCTCCGGGTCCGGCGGCGGCAAATAACGAAAAACAGAACGGAGGCAAGAATGAAAAAGGCTATATTGGCAATGGCAATCGTTGCCTGGATAAACCTTGCCTCCGCCAATCAAGCTAAGGCGGGCGAGGTCTATCCGGCAGAACCGAAAATCAGTGTTAAAACCATCTATCAAATCAAGAAAGGAGACACATTATCAGAAGTCGCAAAAAGGTTCTATGGTTCAAGCAGTCCGGCGGCCTATAAGGCGCTGGCTCGGTGGAAAAGTCAGGTGACCCATAAAAAACTGTGGGTCTTCATCGGACAGAAACTGGAAATTCCTTTCCCATTAGTTCTTCTTCAGGAAAGAGTAAATGAAAGTCCAACGACTCTATCATTAAAAGAAGCGGCTTTCGTTTCTGTCTGGATGCTGGGAAAAAGTTTGAAAGAAGGCGGAATTAAGGCGGATATTCCAGACGATTTAAAAGAAAAAATCGTCAGCGGGATTAATGCCTCGGAAAAAAGTCATCATCTGAACAATTCCTTGGCCGCCTCTGTTACTTTTAACGAGGGCGTCCAAGGATGGACCAGAATTGAGGTCGGTACAGAGCTGAGCGGTAAATCCAGTTTAATCCGGCTAGACAACAATTATCTAGTCAAGGCGACTCTGGCGAGCCAGTGTAATAATCTCTATCTTGAGGTCTCGCGCTCTCCAAAGTTAGCGGTTTTTTATCCGCCGCCGCCCAAACCGCCGGAATTGATTTCTCCTCCGCCGTTTCTACGCGCGGAAAGAGAAACAGCAATTGCCGAATCCAAAAAAGAAACGGAGTACAAATGGGACTGGGATTCTACTTTCGGCGGATTTGACGAGTACTATACCGATGGAAACCATGTTTCCGGCTGGTGGCAGACAAGCGTCTTGTATCCCTACGACCACTTTGACGTTGACGGTAACGAATGGTCCTCGGGAATCGCTTTTGCGACGCGGAATTGGTCGGGAAGGACCGGCGAACCAGAGCCCTTCCATTATAAAGGCGATGTTGACATCTGGTCTTTTGCCGAAAGGTTCCGCAATCAGGACTGGGAAATAATCGGACGATTAGGCCTGGGAGAGAGAACGGATAAGGGTTATCTGGAAAACCAATACGGTCGTTTTGATTCAATTCAGCGGACAGACCTGTTTAATCTTTATTCCTCGGCCGAATACAACGGCCGGAAAGACAAAAGATTATTTCCTAAAACCCGCGCTTCAGTAGACATTGATTTAGGTTTTGGCGAAGAAAAAGATGACTATTGGACCGACGAGTGGAATGGCAGGCAGAAGTTGAACAACCCTTATGACAGCAAGGACGCTTACAGTTTCTCCCTCTATTCCGATATTCTAACTCTTAACGATAAGAAAACAGTCCAGGTCTGGGGAGAATTTCGGAGTACCTGTTACGAAGAACAAACCAGATGGGGAAACGGGATTAAAGGCGGATTAAATTTCTTTAACGGGTCGTTTAAAATCGGTCCTGGCTATACCGCTTGGAACAACAACCAGGCCGATAATTGGGGATGGTACTGGGAAGCGAATTTATATAATCTTTACCACTCCATTTTCGGCTACAAAAAAGTAGACCAAGATTTCGGTCCGGTGGACCAGAAAGAGAAAGAAAAAGAAATCTTGGAACTATTAGAAGGAGGGTTAAGATGAAAAAGTTACGCTGGTTGCATTTGTTGGCAATAGCGCTTCTGGCAGTTGGGTGCGCGACGACAGAACCAGTATCGGTTCCGCCGGCAGCCAGAGGCAAAGTCCAAATCAAAGAAGAAATGTCGCGACCGATTTCTTCTGTTCCGACGTCAGCCGATCTGGGCGGCGATATTACCAGAATCAGGGTTGAGGACAGGAGTGACCGGGTTTATGTGACAATCACAAATCCCCGGATAACCCCAGCTGGAACCGGCGATACCAAGGGAGAGGGCCTGAAAACCGCTACCGAAGTCAAAATAGCGTCTGGCATATTGGACGCCGCCGGCAAAGACCCGTATTTTGTTCTGGTAAAGATCAAAAATGGCTGGGTTTCCTATGATATTCCCAATTATGCTCAAAGAGCTGGAGTCCCGGTTATAGAGCATAACTGGGGGATTGGCATCGCCTACGACGGGGCAGCCGGTCATTTGGTTCTTGACCCAAACGACCCATGGGTCTCGTATAAGACGGCTCTGGTGGGCGGATACAAAACCATCAGTGGAGAAAAGGCCGATTTAGAGACCCTTATTATCGGCTTGGCGATGTATCCAAACAAACCGACAGTTCCATTAAAGTCCTTGGGCAAAGGAAAACTTGTCCAAGGCAAACATCCTGAACTTTAGCTCTTTTTTAAAGACAGAGGGCATTGCTATCTGTTTGTCTGATTCAAAAGGCATTTGCCATTGAATTAGGCCAAAGTTCTTTCTCCAGTCATTATTTTAAAGAGGAAGGCGTATTGCCACCTCTATAGCGGAAGGCATCTTGCCACCGCTGGGAATGCATTTCGCAACCCACAAAATAATGGTTGATATAAAAACAAAGAACCCTGCGCAAAACGCGGGGTTCTTCTATTTTTTGCCGTTGGCTGACGGAGTAGAAGACAGGCCGGTGCCGGGCAAGTTAATTTTCAGCCAAGCGGCGATAAGGAGCCAGAGATTCCACTGAAGAGCGGTAACGCGCAAAACATTGTCAAAAAAACTGATGATGAATAGAACCGTAAAAACGGATAGTATTCCAAGAGCCAGTATTTTTCTGTTAGCCGGCGCTTTTTTAAATATTTTAACCAGCCGGGAAATCGTCCCAAATATCAACAGAAAATAAGCGGCCAGGCCGATAAGACCGTTCTCAACGAATGTTTTTAAAAAATCATTATGGGCTTCCAAGCTGCCCAGTTTGAAACCGCGGTAAAACTCAGTCAATTTTTCAAAGGTATTGAGCCCAGAGCCAAACCAAGGGCGCCAAAGAGCGACTGGGATCATATCTTTCCAAAGGCGCAATCGCCAGACCACCGAACCGTAAGGGTCAAAAGCGGCCAATTCCCAGATTCTTTGGCGCAAAACATCGGAGAACAGATAGCCCAGGATAAAAAACCCGACGGCGGCCAAAAGAACTCTCTTGTATTTGAAAAGGCCAAAAATAACAATAAAGATGAAAAAACTCGCCAGCGCGGTGCGGGTATAGGTGGCCAAGAGAAAGAGGGCTAAGGCGAATACCGCCCAAAGATACGGGTTGTCTTTAAGCCAGGACTTGGTTTCTTCTTTTTTGACTAATAAAAAAGAAAAAGCAATCGCCAAAATAAAGAAAGTGTAAAAAGCAAAGGGATTAGGATGAGCGAAAGTGCCATAAATGCGGTTAAATCCGCCAAAATCGTCCGGCAGTCCGCGCTGGAAAAAGAATTGGAAAATCGCGAAAAAAGCGGGGATAAGGTAGCTGATAAAAATGGCTTTGACCAGGAAATTAAAATCTTTTTCATCTTGGATTAATCTGTAGAAGATAAAGTAAAGCAGAAAAATACTGCTTATCCGGATAAATTCTTTGGCGCTTTCCAAAGCGCCGATGGAATAGAAAATACTCAAAAAGGACAGTCCGAGAAAAAGCAGAATGGGATAAACCAGCGGATTTTTTGAAATCTGTCTTAAATTTTTAATGACAAAAACGATTCCAACAAGAAAAACCAAACCGCCCAGGACGGTATTGATGTTTATCGCCGGCAAGTCAGGCCAGATTCGGAACTCGTATTGGCTGAAAATATCAAAAGACGGCCTGATCGCGGCTAAAAAAGCAAGAAAATAAAACAATTTTTTAGTTAATTTTCTATTGACTTTTTCCATATTTACTAGTAGAATAGCCCAATAAAACGAACTAACGAAATGTGGGCAAAAAATAACCGTCAAAATGAAAATACAATAAAAGACATTGTTTTAGCCGTTACCTATCAGTGCAACGGCCGTTGTAAATTTTGCGATATCTGGAAAGAAAAAGATCTCTCTTCGCTTCAACCGATAGGTTATAAGAATTTACCACGAAATGCCAGAAATATCAATATTACCGGCGGGGAGCCGTTTTTAAGAGAGGATATTACTGAAGTTATCGGGGTAATCGTCCGGCAATGCCCAAAGGCGAAAATTATTATTTCCACCAATGGTTTTTCTCCGTCATTAATCAAAAAACGGCTGCAGGAGATTCTGCGCCTAAAAAGAGATATCGGATTGGCGGTCTCTTTGGACGGATTTGGCCGAGCCCATGAAGAGCTAAGGGGATTTCCGGGCGGATTCAGCTTGGCTCTGGAGACAATCCGCCTGTCAAAGGAATTGGGAATAAGAGATATTAAAATCGCTTTTAACCTGTCGGACAGCAATTTCAAACAACTGAAAAAGACATATCGCTTGAGCAAAGAAATAGGAACGGAGTTTACTTTTTCCGTCCTGCATAATTCTCCCCACTATTTTAAAAAGACGAACAATTTTATCTCGGAATCAAACAAAATAAGGAGGGAAATTTCTTGGCTGGTTAACCAGGAGCTGAATGAGTTTTCAATCAAGAGGTGGCTGAGAGCGTATTTTGCCTATGGAATGATCCAGTTTTTGAAGAATAACCGGAGAATTCTACCCGATTATTCCGGTAAAGACGCGGTCTTCATTGACCCGTTAGGCGATCTTTACCCTTCCAACGTCTGGGATTTAAAATTGGGCAATCTTCAAAGTATCGCCGATTGGGCGTCTTTTTCAAAAGAAACCGCCCAACGGACGGAAGCGGAAGTCGGACCGTCCAATTGGATGATTTGCACCGCCAGACAAGCGATGAAAAAAAATTGGAAAAAAGTCGTTGGTTGGATTTTGATGAGAAAATTTTCTTTTTTAAGAGCAGGCAAACATAATTTTCGCAAGCTTGAGACGATGGTTCGTAAGACGAATTAGCGGCTATGAAAATACTCCAGATTAATAAATTCTTTTTTATCAAAGGAGGAGTAGAACGATATTTTTTTGATTTATCCGAGCTCTTGGCGGGAAAAGGCCATCAGGTTATCCCATGGAGCGTCCGGCACGATAATAATTTCCCTTACCCAGAACAGAATGATTTCGCCCAGTTTATTGATTTCTCAAAGAATGAAGGTTTTTTTAAAGAGATAGCCAAAGGCTGGAAAATTATTTGGAACAGGGATGCCGGGAAAAAACTGGAAAAGGTAATTCAAAAGCATCAGCCGGATATCGCGCATGTTCACAATATTTTTACCCATCTTTCGCCTTCGGTTATTTCTGTTTTAAAGAAACACGATATTCCGGTAGCGATGACTTTGCATGATTACAAGTTTTTCTGCCCGAATTACACTTTTTTTACTAACGGGGAAACCTGCTTTGCCTGTTTAAAGAAAAAAAACTATTATTCCTGTCTGATTAAAAAATGCGTTAAAAATTCATATTTTAAAAGTTTGGCTGGCTGTCTTGAGGGCGAATGGCAAAAATTTTTAAAAGTCAGCCAAAAAATAGATGTTTTTCTTTCTCCCAGTTCGTATCTCAGGAGAAAAGCGGTTGAATGGGGAATCCCGAAAGAAAAGATTTTTACCTTGCCGAATTTTATCTTTAAAGAAAAAGAAGTTGTGGCCGGCCGAAGCGAGAAAAACTATATACTTTATTTTGGGCGCTTAAACCAAGAAAAGGGCGTGAATTTGCTCGTAGAGTCATTTTCTGAAATATTTAAAAATTTTCCTTATTGGAAACTGAAGATTGTCGGCGAAGGACCAGAAGAAGAGCGCCTAAAAAAGATGGTTTCCGGACGGGAAGAAATAGAGATTTTAGGGCGTCAGAACAGCCGGGAAATGAAGAAAACAATCGCCGGCGCGAATCTGGTGGTTGTCCCGTCGCTTTGGCCGGAGAACTTCCCTTACGCCGTTTTAGAAAGTTTTTGTCTGGCCCGACCGGTGATAGCGGCTAAAATCGGCGGTCTGCCCGAATTAATTAAGGACGGGAAAACCGGAATATTGTTTAAGCCGGGCGATAAAGGCGACCTGAAAGAAAAGATTGTTTACGCCATCAATAATCTTTCGCGAATGAAAGAACTCGGAGTTTTTGCCCAGAAAGAAGTTTTAAGAAAGTATAATCCGGACAAACACTACCAAAAATTAATTAAAATTTATGAAGGAATCAAGCGTAATTAAAATTATCGCCATAGTTTCTCTAATCCTGCTTTTAGCCGGCGGATATTTGTTTTGGCGAAACGATTGGGCGGAAAAGGTTTTCCTTCGAGCCAATATCGCCGGCATCGGCAAGGGATTAGATCGGCTTTCTTTTTTGCGGTTTGTTCCGGAATTGACCGGTTTCGGCCGGGAAAAAACCTATCTTTTTCTTTTTTACAATAATCTGGAATTGAGGCCGACCGGCGGTTATCTGGGAAATTTTGGCATAGCGAAAATTGAAAACGGGGAGATTAAATCGTTTGAAATCCACGATACCAATATTTTCGACGGATTCGGCAAAGTTAAAACTGAACCGCCCCGGCCGATTAAGGAGTATTTAAAAGTTGACAACTGGCAGATGAGAGACAGCAACTGGTCGCCTGATTTCCCGTCGGCGGCGGCGCAGGCAGGGTATTTTTATAAGCTTCAGGGCGGACAGGAAAACTTTGACGGCATTATCGCCATTAACGCTTCCGTTTTACCCGGTGTTTTGAATCTGACCGGTCCGATTTATTTAGAGCAGTTCAATGAGGAATTTAACGCCGAAAACGTTTTGTACCAGCTGGAATATGAAGTGGAAAAAAGATATGTCGCCAGAGGAATAGACCCCGGAGAAAGAAAATTGGTCTTTAAAACCCTGGTCAAGGCGCTGGCCAATCAATTGGCCAGCGGCAACTTTTGGCAGGATAAAAAGTTGCGAAATTTTGTCTTTCAAGAACTGAACAAAAAGAATATCCTTTTATTTTTCAAAAACAGCGAAATCCAGAAAGCAATATCTGGTTTAAAATGGGATGGAAAGATTGATTTGGGCTGGCCGGGAGATTATTTGATGATAAACGAAGCCAATTTAGGCGGTAAAAAAAGCAATGCTTTCATCAAGAGAGAGATAGAGTATTCGGTTGATTTGAGCCGGGAAAAACCGGAAGCGAAGTTAAAGATTACTTATACTCACCAGGGCGAACAGAAAGATTGGTTTAGCGATGATTACCGGTTTTTTTTGAGGGTTTATGTTCCTAACGGAAGCTGGCTGTCGCAAGCGCGAGGAACCGATTCAGAAGCGCAGTTTGCGGAAGAATTCGGCAAAACTGTTTTTGGCGGTTGGACGATAGTTCCGGTAAATAGCCAAAAGACGATTGAATATGACTATTTCCTGCCGGAAAAAATAAAACAAGGAGACATTTATCGGCTTTTAATTGAGAAACAGGCGGGTGTCAATCAAATACCGATTAAGATAATTGTCAAAGACAAAGACGGCCAAGAACGAACCGAAGAAAGCGTTATAGAAAAAAATTGGCTTAAGGAATTCTAAATTTATGAAAATAGCAATGATCGGACAAAAAGGAATACCGACGCTTTTCGGCGGAGTGGAGCGCCATGTTGAGGGGCTTTCTTGCAATCTGGCCAAGAAGAAAGATTGTCAGGTTTTTGTTTATGCCAGGAGATATTATACCCCTCCCAAGACCAAAAAATATAAGAAAGTTAACATTATCCATCTGCCCACCATTAGGACAAAGCATCTTGACGCGATTTCTCATGTTTTTTTGTCCACTTGGCACGCGATTTTGATTCTTCGTCCGGAGATAATCCATTATCACGGCATCGGTCCAGCCATTCTTCTCTGGCTGCCGAAAATTTTCAGCCCGAAAACCAAAGTGGTTTTTACTTTCCATTGCCGCGACTATTTCCATAAAAAATGGAATAAAGTTGCCCAATATTTTTTAAAAGCGGGCGAGATAATCGGTTGCTATTTTGCCGACGAAGTCATTGCCGTCTCGGAAGAAATTCAACAATATATTAAAAAGGAATATAATGTGGATTCGTCATTTATCTCCCATGGAGTCGGACGGGGAAAAAAATTGCCGGCGAAATTGATTAAAAAATGGGGACTAAATAAGGATAACTATATTCTCGCTGTCAACCGTTTGGTCGCTCACAAAGGGATCCATTACCTGATAGAAGCGTATAGTCGGATTAAGACCGACAAAAAACTGGTGATTGTCGGGTGTTCATTTTATACCGATGCTTACGAACAAAAAATCAGGTCGGCAGCGGAAAATAATCCCGGTGTTGTTTTTCTGGGCGCTCAGAAGGGCAGAGTCCTAAACGAGCTTTACAGCAACGCCTATTTATTCGTTAATCCTTCAGAGCAAGAGGGGCTGCCAATGGCGGTTTTGGAGGCGGGAAGTTTTGGTTGTTTGTTGCTCCTTTCCGACATTCCTATCCATCGGAAAATGTTCTCCGATATTCCTTTCTTTTTCAGAAACAGCGATTCGGAAGACCTAAAAAGCAACTTGGAGCGCATCCTGAAAAATGGCCGCTTACTCCAGTCCAAAAAAGATAAAGCGACGAGATATAGCCATAGGAATTACAACTGGGAAGAAATTGTGGAAAGAGTAGTTTCAAAATACGCTTGATTCGTGGTATGATGGTCTTGCGTAAAATTATGAAAAATATAGACGGCAATAGGATTATCCAGTCAATAATTGTCGGAGCTATTACTCTTATATCGGCGATTTTCTGTCCGAGCGAATAAGTAAATATTATTCTGTATGGCTAAGGATTATTACCAAATCTTGGGCGTTGGAAAAAACGCTCCGGAGAATGAAATTAAAAAAGAATATCGCAAGCTGGCCCTTAAGTATCATCCTGACCGGGCGCCGGAGGACAAGAAGAAGGAATACGAGGAAAAATTCAAGGAAATCAGCCAGGCCTATCGGATTTTGTCCGATAAAGAAAAAAGGGCGCAGTATGACCAATACGGACAGACCTTTGAGAATGGTTCTCCTTTTGGCCGTGGTTTTTCTCAGGGCGATTTTCGCTCGTTTTACGACGCTTTTGGTGGAGAGGATATTTTTGAAGATTTGGGTTTTGGCCGAATTTTTGAGGAAATTTTCGGCTTTGGTTCGCGCTCTCAGGGGGCTAAAACGCCGGTTGGACAGGATATCGCCATTGACCTGGAAATAGATTTGGAAGACGCTTTTTCCGGCGTTAAAAAAGAGGTGGAATTGTCAGAGTTTGTTGTTTGTCCGGTTTGTCGGGGCAAAGGCGGCGAATCGTTAGAAAAATGCTCCCGGTGCCAAGGAAGCGGATATGAACAGAAGCGGAGACAGACGCCATTCGGAGTTTTTTTAGAGCAGAGGTCATGTTCGGAATGCTATGGCCGGGGAGAGGCGCCTGAAAAACCCTGTCCGAAATGCCACGGCGAGACGCGGGTAAAAGAGAACAAAAAGATTGCCATAGCGATACCGGCCGGAATAGACGACAGCCAGACATTAAAAATAGCGGAACGGGGAAACGCCGGACAATACGGCGGCGAGACCGGAGATTTATACGCCAATATTCATCTCCGGCCGCATCAATATTTTCGCCGGCAAGGAGACAATCTTTATTACGACCTGACGGTCAACTTTACCCAGGCGGCGTTGGGTGATAAAATAGAGATACCGTCAATTGACGGGGAAAGATTGCGGCTGAAGGTGCCGTCCGGGACCCAGTCAGGCGCTTTAATGGAATTGACTGGCCGGGGGATGCCGCGTCTCTATGGCCGCCGGCGGGGGAGTATGATTGTTAGAGTCAGGGTGGAAGTGCCCAAAAAATTATCCCGCCAGCAGAAAAAATTAATTGAGGAATTAAAGAAAGTCATTTAATATGCCCTACCGCCAATTTTTAGCCAGTTTTCATCTCGGCGCCGCTTCTGGCTGGGATTTGTTTATTATTTTGGTTTTTCTGATAACGGTTTTGGTTTACGGGCTTTTTCTCGGTCGCAACCGGCTGATAGTTTTATTATTAAGCAGTTATTTTTCTTTTTTAATTGTTAATGTTTTGCCCTGGGAAAGATTGGCCTCTTTGGGCTGGCTGGGGATAGGGGATGGCCCGTCGGCTTCTTTAGAGATTATTATCTTTTTAGGAATTATTCTTCTGTTCTATTTTCTTATTCCGCGTTCGGTTCTCAGTTCGGTTTTAAGAATACGGAAAAGAGGAGACGCTTCCTGGCTTCGCTTACTGATATTAAGCGTTGTTCAGGTCGGGCTGTTGGCAATGACAATTCTTTCGTTTTTGCCCAAGGAGGCCTTGGCCGATATCGGTTCAATCGTTAAAATGGTTTTTGTCGGTTCATCGGCGCAATTTGTCTGGACGATCCTGCCGATTCTAACCGTGGTCTTAATGAGAAGAAACAAGAAAATAGATGAGAAGTAAGTTGGATTTGCGCAATCAAGCAGGCGCGTCTTGCTTGATTTTTGTTTGTTTTTCGGTTAGAATATAGACGTTTGCCCCGTTAGCTCAGTGGTAGAGCAGTTGGCTTTTAACCAATTGATGAGGGTTCGATTCCCCCACGGGGTACCAGATCGGCTTCTTAAAAACCAAATATACAATAAACAAAAAGGAGGCAATACCGTGGAGATTAAGTTTTCCATAGAGCGAGTAGAGATGCAACCAACCTTGCTGTGTAATCTCAATTGCGCTTACTGCTATCTTCCTAGTCGCGACAAAAATAGAAGGATGGCGCCATCTATAGCCAAAAGAGTAGCCCAATGGATTGCCGAGATGGACAGCGCTAT
>Ga0100397_1000253_pt1 | contig 29979 bp, 41 predicted proteins | sample CryGeymeta201521_FD_81550 | JGI IMG/M metagenome (GOLD analysis project Ga0100397, IMG submission 81550) | Groundwater microbial communities from Crystal Geyser aquifers in Utah, USA - Crystal Geyser metaG 2015-21 | ecosystem: Environmental > Aquatic > Deep subsurface > Groundwater | place: USA... | reverse complement strand
CCAGTAATTTCACCATCTTTAATTATATTTTTATCGAAAATATTTGGGTTTTTAAACCGAAACGTTGCTGTTCCTGTACTTCCATCTCTTGAGCGAGTTAAACGAACATCTGGTAATACTTTTTCGGTCAAACCTTTTATAAATTGAATTTTAGCTACCATAATTTTATTTTTTTATTATTAGATTATTTCTATTCAGTTTCTAGATTTTGTTTCTAATATTAAATTATTTTTCTTACATCAAATTATAATTAATAGTTATTCTAACTGTCAATCAAATAAACTGGGGTGGCAGGATTTGAACCTACGCATGGCGGAGTCAAAGTCCGCAGCCTTACCACTTGGCGACACCCCAAAATCGTAAAAAAGAATCACAAAAAAGTTAAAATTTAATATTGGGCAAGAAGGGATTCGAACCCCTGACACCGTAGTTCGTAGCCACGTGCTCTAGTCCACTGAGCTACAAGCCCAAATTGTAATCACTTGACTACATACTACTAAAGAATTCTAATTAAGTAAAGATAAATAAATGAAAAGATCTTAATTTTGACCTTGCAAAATTAAGATCTTTTCATTTATTTTAGTTTGTTAAAGATTTTTAATGTGAAATAGAAACTATTTATTTTTAATCATGGCAAAAAAAATTTTATATCAAGATAATGCCCGACGCTCTCTTGAACGGGGTATGGAAATTATGGTCGAAGCGGTTTCTGTTACATTAGGACCAAAAGGTAGAAATGTAGTTTTAGAAAAACCTTATGGATCGCCACAAATTGTAAATGATGGTGTAACAATAGCTAAAGAAATTAAACTTCCAGATCATATTGAAAATACGGGCGTTTCTCTAATTCGACAAGCTGCATCAAAAACTAATGATGTAGCAGGTGATGGTACAACAACTGCAACAGTTTTGGCTTATGCAATGGTAAAAGAAGGCTTAAAAAATGTTGCTGCTGGTGCTAATCCGATTTCAATAAAATTAGGAATGGAAAAAGCAACACAGTATTTAGTAACTCAAATCAATGAATTTGCCCAACCCGTAGAAGACCTTCAATCAATTCAACAAGTAGCTTCTATTTCAGCAGGCAATGACGATGTAATTGGGTCATTGATAGCAGATGCCTTAGAAAAAGTTGGAAAAGAGGGTGTTATATCCTTAGAAGAAGGGAAAGGAATTTTAACAGAACTAGAAATTACAGAAGGTATGAAGTTAGAAAAAGGGTTTATTTCGCCTTATTTTATAACTAACACTGAAAAGATGGAAGTTTCATATGAAAATCCATACATTCTTTTAACAGATAAACGTATTACATTAGTTCAACAAGATTTATTACCAATTTTAGAACAAATTACAAAAACAAAACGTCCCCTTTTAATAATTGCAGAAGATGTTGAAAAAGAAGCTCTAGCAACACTGATTTTAAATAAATTGCGTGGAATTATAAATGTTGTAGCAATTAGAGCACCCGGTTTTGGCGAATTAAGAAAGCAGATTTTAGAAGACATAGCAATATTGACTGGCGGAACAGTTATTACTCAGGATGCTGGCTTAAGTTTAGAGAATATTCAATTAAATTTATTAGGGCAATCACGTCGAATTATAGTTGATAAGGATACAACTACAATCGTTTCAGATGGTCAAACACTGAAAGATATTAATATTCGATGTGAACAACTTCGAAAACAAGTTAATCTTGCTGATACAGGATATGAAAAAGAGAAACTCCAAGATCGAATTGCCAAATTATCAGGGGGGGTTGCAGTAATTCGAGTAGGGGCAATTACTGAAACCGAAATGAAAGATAAAAAACTAAGATTAGAAGATGCAATTAATGCAACGCGTGCAGCTGTCGAAGAGGGAATTGTACCTGGGGGCGGAGCTACACTTGCTCACTTGTCCGAAAATCTTACAACATGGGCTAAAAATAATTTAAAAGAAGATGAATTGATTGGGGCAATTATTATTTCGCGAGCTATTTTAGCACCATTAAAACGAATAGCAGAAAATGCAGGTATAAATGGTCCTGTTATTATTGAAAAAGTTCAAGCACAAGAATTTGAAATCGGATACAATGCTGCTAAAAATACGTTTGGAAACATGTACCAAGAAGGCGTTGTGGATCCAGCAAAGGTAACCCGTTCTGGTCTGCAAAACGCAACTTCTATTGCAAGTATGATTTTAACAACGGAATGTATTGTTGTTGATGATAGTAAAATATAAAACACTTTTTAAATAAATTACTTTGATTTTACTCGAGACTTTCTAACCTATATCAGAAAATACTTCGCAGTATTTTTCAAAGTCTGGAAAAATAGTGTGAGAGAAACTGCAAAATTATTAGTTTGCAATTTCTCTCACATTATAAAAAAGATATTTTGTTTTTAAGTGAAAGAAACTAGAACCAAGTCAATGTTATTAACAACTTAATATGTCAACAACTTTTTTCTTAGGCGTTAATTGTCAAAACAAAGTTTGATAGTTTAATTAACTACAAAAATTGTTAAACAAAATTTTCTTGATAGAAGAACTAATCTTATTATAAATCATTTAAATTTGACATTGGATCTGATGTTGACTCACTATTCATTTTTGCGTCTACCATATCTTTCATAGCAGTTTTTAATTCTTCGACTTTATCTTTTAAACCTTGGAAGTTTTCATTTTGAGCGTTTTGTCGAATCGTTTCGATTAACTTCGTAACATTTTCTTTTGTACTCTCTGAAATATTTTCTTTTAAAAGAGACAGCTCTTTTTCTGCTTCAAAACATAATGCTTCTGACTGGTTTTTTAAATCAATATTTTCTCGTTTTTCTTTGTCAGCTATAGCAAATTTTTCTGCTTCCGCTAACATAGCTTCAACTTCTTTTTCATTTAAATTCGATGCACCTTGAATTGTTACTGATTGTTCTACGCCTGTTTCTTTTTCTCGTGCTTTAACTGATAAAATACCGTCAACATCAATATCAAATGTTACTTCAATTTGAGGAACACCACGATCAGCTGGTGGAATTCCATCTAATCTAAAATTCCCTAAACTTTTATTACCAGAAACTAATTCACGCTCACCTTGTAAAATATGAATCTCTACATTTGTTTGGTTATCAACGGCAGTTGAAAACATTTCTGATTTTTTAACCGGAATTGTTGTGTTTCTAGCAATAATTTTTGTCATTACACCACCAAGTGTTTCGACACCTAAAGATAATGGTGTTACGTCTAATAATAAAATATCTTTAATTTCACCTGCTAAAATACCAGCTTGAATAGCGGCTCCAATTGCAACCACTTCATCAGGGTTAACGGATTGGTTTGGTTTCTTACCAGTTAAAGATTCAACTAATTTTTGTATTGCTGGAATTCGTGTTGAGCCTCCCACTAATACCACTTCATTGATATCGGCTTTATCTAGTCGCGCATCAGTCAAAGCTTTTTCAACTGGAATACGACAACGGTTAATTAGATCTTGACATAATTTTTCAAAAATATCTCGTGTTAATTCTTTTTCGATATGTTTTGGACCCGTTTTATCAGCAGTAATAAAAGGTAAATGAATTGTTGTTGTATCCACAGTTGATAATTCAATTTTTGCTTTTTCAGCTGCTTCAGTTAGACGTTGCAACGCTTGAATATCTTCACTTAAATCAATTCCTTCTTTTTCTTTAAAATCATTGATTAGCCATTTTACTAAAACATTATCAAAATCATCACCCCCTAAACTTGTATCACCTGCTGTTGATAATACCTCAAAAATTCCATCTCCAACTTCTAATATTGAAACATCAAATGTTCCACCACCTAAATCAAAAACTAAAATCGTTTCATTTTGTTTTTTATCTAATCCATATGCTAAAGAAGCAGCTGTTGGTTCATTAATAATACGTAATACTTCAATGCCTGCAATTTTTCCAGCATCCATTGTTGCTTGTCTTTGTGAATCGTTAAAATAAGCAGGTACAGTAATAACTGCTTGAGTTACTTCTTGTCCTAAATAGTCTTTCGCATCGTTAATTAATTTTCTTAAAACTTGAGCAGAAATTTCTTCAGGACTAAAATCTTTGTTTAATGCTGGACATTTAATTTTAATATTATCATTTTTATCTTTAGTTACCTTATATGGTAATTTTTTTGATTCTTCTGCAATTTCTCCTTCTTTTGATCCGATAAACCGTTTAACTGAGAAAAATGTATTTTCTGGGTTAATGACAGCTTGACGTTTAGCAATTTGACCTACTAATAATTCTTCCTTTTTAGTGTATGCAACAATTGAAGGAGTTGTTCGTAAACCTTCAGCATTTAGAATTACGCTGGGTTGACCCCCTTCAATTGCAGCAACTACAGAGTTGGTTGTACCTAAATCGATTCCTACAACTTTTGACATATTATATTTTTTTTAGTGAATGTAATTTTGATATAATTATAATTTATTTTAGAAAAGACTTGTGGTAATAAAAATCCGCATAGTTACCAACAAATAATAATATAGTTAATATGTCTTAAGTAGACAAAACTATACAAGTTTTTTAAACTAGTTAAAAGAATTTACTAATATTAATTAGTTTATGATCTATTAAAAATTAAATGAAAGCAAAGTTAAAAAGTCTAAGCTAAATTTGGAGGACTCTTGTGGCTATAGGTTTATTAGGGAATAAAATTGGTATGACTCAAATTTTTGATGAAGCTGGAAATATTATTCCAGTTACAATTTTAAAAGTTGGGCCTTGCGTTATTACTCAGGTTAAAACATTATCAAAGGATGGATACGATTCAATTCAAATTGGTTATGGGAGTGTCTCAAGTAAATCTTTAACTCAACCAGAGTTAGGGCATTTCCAAAAATCAAATCTTCAACCTTTAAAATATTTAAAAGAATTTCGAATTAATCCAGATAATGAATTTCAAATTGGTCAGATTTTAAATGTAGAGTCATTTCAACCCGGTCAAATGGTAAACATACAAGGCAAAACAATTGGTAAAGGATTTTCAGGTCTTCAAAAACGTCATAATTTTTCACGTGGTCCCATGACTCATGGTTCAAAAAATCACAGAGCACCTGGGTCTATTGGTATGGGTACTACCCCTGGGCGTGTTTTGCCTGGCAAAAAAATGGCTGGACAGTTAGGTAATAAAATGATGACAATTCAAAACCTTAAGGTTATTCAGATCAATCCTGAAGAAAATATTTTAGTAATCAAAGGGTCTGTTCCAGGAAAACCTGGTAATCTCTTAAGTATTGTTCCTTCAGATTAAAAATAACTGAAATTACAAAAAAATATATTAAAAGAACGTATGACAGTTCAAAAATTTATAACATATATACCATTAGATAAAAATGGGAATAAACTAAATTCTAATCAATCATTACAATTAAATGTTCTTGAGAAATCAGGTAACTATTTATTACATAGAGATTTATTAAGACATTTAAATTCCCAAAAACAAGGAACAGTTTCCACAAAAACGAGAAGTGAAGTTCGAGGTGGTGGGCGAAAACCATGGCAACAAAAAGGTACAGGGCGTGCACGAGCTGGGTCAAACCGTTCACCTTTATGGAGAGGTGGTGGGGTTATTTTTGGTCCAAAGCCGAAAAAAGTGTTTTTGAAACTAAACAAGAAAGAACGTCGATTAGTTTTACAAACGTTACTTTACAATAAAAAAAATAATAGTCTCATGATTGAAAATCTTGAGAACGAACTTAATGAGCCAAAAACAAAAGCTTTTTTAAAAATTTGTCAAAATTGTAATATTAGTTTAGAGCAAAAATTATTAGTAGTTGTTTCAAAAAAAACAATCCCACTAAAATTAGCAACACAAAATCTTCAAAATGTTGAATTAATTTCTGCTTCAAATTTAAATACATTGAGTTTACTAAAAGCTAATCAAATTCTGTTAACATCAGCAGCAATAAGTGATATAAAGGAGATTTATTGTGGTTAATTCATTAGATTTTTCTCATAGCAAGACTCAAATTATTAAGTATCCGATCATAACAGATAAAGCCACACGATTGCTAGAAAACAATCAATATAGTTTTGTTGTAGATCGGTATTCAGATAAACTTACAATTAAAGCTTCTATTGAATATTTATTTGATGTAAAAGTTATCAAAATTAATACTTGCCGTCTTCCAAGAAAAAAGAAACGTGTTGGTAAGTATATTGGGTGGAAACCACAATATAAAAAAGCAATCGTAACTCTATCTAAAGGCGATGTAATCAATTTATTTACAGAGAGCTAATCAATAAAAAAAGAATTTAGTTTATGAGTATTCGTTTTTATAAATCATATACACCAGGTACACGAAATCGAGCTTTATCTGGATTTAGTGAAATTACACGAGCTAAGCCAGAAAAAAGTTTAATTAAAAAAAATCACCGAACTAAAGGTAGAAATAATCGTGGTGTTATTACTATTCGTCATCGAGGAGGTGGGCATAAAAGACGTTATCGCCTTATTGACTTTAAAAGAAATAAATATGGAATCGAAGGAATTGTTGCAGCAGTTGAATATGATCCTAATAGAAATAGTCGAATTGCATTAATTCATTATGTGGATGGTGAAAAACGTTACATCTTACATCCCAAAAATTTAAATGTTGGGGATAAAATTTTTGCTGGATCAGGTTCCTCTTTAAGTATTGGTAATACTTTACCATTAGAAGAAATTCCTTTAGGAACTTCAATTCATAATATTGAGTTGATATCAAATAGAGGTGGGCAAATTGTTCGTGCAGGTGGAACTTCAGCTAAAATTTTAGCAAAAGAGGGGGATTATATCACTTTAAGATTACCGTCTAAAGAAATTCGTTTAATTCGAAAAGAATGTTTTGCCACAATTGGTGAAGTAAGTAACAATGATTCATTTTTAATTCAAAGTGGTAAAGCTGGTCGAACTCGTTGGTTAGGAAAACGTCCGACTGTCAGAGGTTCTGTGATGAATCCTTGTGATCATCCACACGGGGGTGGTGAAGGTAGAACCCCAATTGGACGAACTCGGCCATTAACTCCGTGGGGTAAGCCTGCGTTAGGTATGAAAACAAGAAAACAAAAAAAATTAAGTGATGCATATATACTTCGTCGACGTTCTTAAATATTAATTGAATCAGTTAAACCTCAAGAAACATATTTTCAATATGCCAAGATCATTAAAAAAAAGTCCTTTTGTCGCTTATCACTTATTGAAAAAAATAAATAAACAAGACAGTAAAAAAGATACCATTACAACTTGGTCTCGCTCTTCAACAATTTTACCTAGTATGGTAGGATTTACAATTGCAGTTTATAACGGTAAACAACATGTACCCATATTTATTTCAGATCAATTAGTTGGTCATAAATTAGGAGAATTTGTCTCAACAAGAAATTTTAAGACTCATATTAAAGCTGATAGGAAAACAAAACGTTAACTTAATCAATAAATGAATCGAATATTGTATGAGAATAGATGTAAATGTAATGAAGAATTTTCAATAATTAAAAAGCAGAAACTAAAAACGAGAAGTGAAGGGAAACCACTTCAATATCCAAAATCAAGTGAGATTTTATCAAAAACATTTCACCTAAAATATCAGAAAAGTCTTTCGATAACTGCAAAATGTATTTTAAATAATTTTCGAAATAAATATGTTTATTATGCTATTGACGACATTTTATATTCCCTGAAATCTAGACCAACAGAACGAGATAATTTATTGGCCATTTTATATTCTCCGATTCTTTCATTGCAAAATGATTTTTCAGTGAACTTTTTTGATATTTGGGTCTGTGAAGTTTATATTGATGAAATATCAACAAAGAATAAGTTTTTAAATACCGAATCGTTAAGTTTAAAAAAACTTAATTATATTACAATTAAGTTCTTTTATAAAACTCGAGTTGCAGTCAAGAAACAGCAATCTTTTTGGTAAATTGCAAAAAATGTTTAAATTAAATGATGTAGAAAAGCTTCTACTTCGTCTACAGAATTTTTTAAAAATTTAATCTTTCAATGAACTTCTAAATTTTAGAAATAATTATTTATGTCAAATACGCAATCAATTCAAGCAATCGCAAAATATATTCGAATGTCACCTCATAAGATAAGAAGAGTTTTAGATCAAATTCGAGGGCGTTCATATCAAGAGGCTTTAATGATTTTAGAGTTTTTACCATATGATGCTAGTGGACCTATATGGCAAGTGATTCATTCAGCAGCAGCAAATGCCAAACACAACTATGGATTAGATAAAAAAAAGCTAATAATTGATAAAGCTTTTGCAGATGAAGGACCAAAATTAAAACGAATTAGACCTCGTGCTCAAGGGAGAGCTTATAAAATTTTAAAACCAACTTGCCATATTACCGTAAGTGTAAAAGCAATTAATTAAACAACCAGCGAATAAATTTGAGTTAAAAGTAAAAGGATTAAATCTATGGGTCAAAAAACACATCCTTTAGGATTTCGGTTAGGTATTACACAAGAACACAGATCAACTTGGTATACTAATTTGAATCAATATGCAAATGTTTTAAAAGAGGATGATAAAATTCGAACTTATTTAAAGACGATTGCAAAATCGAACAGTATTTCTAATGTTCGAATTAATAGAAATGGACTAAATGATCAGATTCAATTGAATATTGAAACTGGGAAGCCAGGAATTTTAGTTGGTGATTTAGGGGTAGGTCTTGAAAAATTATTAACAAATATTAAAAAGTTATTACCCAAAGATCGACAACTAACAATTAATGTTTTTGAAGTCGAAAAAGTTGATTTAGATGCTTCTCTTTTAGCTGATTTGGTTGCTGAACAACTAGAAAAAAGAATTGCATTTAAAAGAGCTATTAGAGAAGCTTTGCAACGAGCTCAAAAACAAAATGTCAATGGAATTAAAATTCAAGTTTCCGGTCGTTTGAATGGCGCTGAAATGGCAAGAAGTGAGTGGATTCGAGAAGGAAGAGTTCCTCTTCAAACTTTACGTGCAGATATTGATTATGCTACACAAGAAGCTCATACTATTTATGGCATATTAGGAATTAAAGTTTGGCTGTTTAAAAGTGAAATTTTATCAAAATAAAATCGCTTTTTAACGAATCTAAGAAGTTTATAGTTTTATTAAATTAAATTGTTATGTTAAGTCCAAAAAGAACAAAATATAGAAAGTACCATCGTGGACGTATGCGAGGAACGAAAACTCGTGGAAATGAGATTTGTTTTGGAAATTTTGCTTTACAAGCCTTAGAACCAACTTGGATTACATCGCGTCAAATTGAAGCTGCCCGTCGAACAATTACAAGATACACAAAACGGGGTGCATCATTGTGGATTAGAATCTTCCCCGATAAAACTGTAACTGCTCGTGCTGCAGAATCACGAATGGGTTCAGGAAAAGGTGCTGTCGATTACTGGGTAGCTGTTGTAAAGCCAGGAACTATTTTATTTGAAATTGGATCAGTTCCTGAAGAAATTGCTCGAGCTGCTTTCAACTTAGCAGCTTATAAATTACCAATCAAAACAAAGTTTATTAGTAAAGATAATAATAATTAAAATATATGAGTTTACAAACGTTGACTGATATTGTTTCACTTTCAAACTCAGAAATTTCTGAAGCAATTATTGAAACTGAAAATCAATTATTTAATCTAAGATTTAAAAAAGCTACTCGTCAGAATTTTAGATCAGATGAAATCAAAAAGGCAAAGCGTCGTTTAGCTCAGTTAAAGACACTTTTAACAATGAGATTACAAAATATTGAACAAGACACGAACTAATAACTAAATTACAAGTTCAACTAAAAAGCCAACAAAAATATTATTTAGTTTCAAAGTAAGGAGTTTTAAATGCCAGTAAAACAACAAATTGGTGTTGTAGTTAGTAATAAAATGCAAAAAACTATAGTAGTTAAAGTTGAAAATCGATACTCACACCCAATTTACTCGAAAACATTAGTTAAAAGCAATAAATACTTAGCACACGATGAATTAGATGAATGTAATATTGGAGATCAAGTGCTAGTCGAAGAATGTCGACCATTAAGTAAAAAGAAACGTTGGAAATTAATACAAGTTATTTCCAGATCATCTCTATTAAGTTAAATTATATTTTTATGATTTATCCTCAAACAATGTTAACTGTAGCTGATAATACAGGTGCAAAAAAAGTTATGTGTATCAGAGTATTAGGTGGTAATAAAAAATATGCAAAAATTGGTGACACTATAATTGCTGTAGTGAAAGAAGCAACACCAAATATGCCAGTAAAACGTTCCGATGTAATACGAGCAGTTGTAGTGCGCACTAAAAAAAGCATACGAAGACAAGATGGAATGTATATTAGATTTGATGATAATGCAGCGGTTATTGTTAACATGGAGAATAACCCTAAAGGCACAAGAGTTTTTGGTCCAGTTGCTCGAGAAATTCGGGACAAAAATTTTTCAAAAATAGTTTCACTAGCACCAGAGGTACTATAAATGCAAAAAAAAAAGAAACTACATGTAAAAATTGGGGATACAGTAAAAATTATTTCAGGTTTTCATAAAAATAAGACTGGTGAAATAATTAAAATTAATAAACAAACTGGGAAATTAATAATTCAAGGAATTAATTATAACTTTAAACATATTAAACCGAAAAATGATAATGAAATCGGTGAAATTAAACAGTTTGAAGCACCGATTCATCATTCAAATGTTCTATTAAATTTAAAAGAAGTATCTTAACTTAATATGCTAAATCAACATTCTTTAGAAGAGATTGCTGACATCTATAACTTGCTCGGCGATATAAAAAAAGAGTACGAAGAAGGAATTAAACCTATCTTATTAAAAAATAGCCCAAAATTATTTAACAATCCTCATACTGTTCCAAGATTAAAAAAAATCCAAATTAATCGTGGACTTGGAGCAGCGGCTCAAAATACCAATATTTTAAAAAAAAACATTGAAGAGTTTGAGAAAATTACAGGTCAAAAACCATTAATTACAAAATCAAAAAAAGCGATTGCTGGTTTTAAAATTCGAGAAAATATGGAATTAGGATTAAGTGTAACCTTACGTGGTAAAAAAATGTATGCTTTTTTAACAAAATTATTATTTTTTACCTTCGCTCAAATTCGAGATTTTCGTGGGTTATCACTAAGAAGTTTTGATAAGGCTGGAAACTATACTTTAGGTTTCAAAGAACAATTAATCTTTCCAGAAATTAACTATGACGATGTTGAGCAAGTTCAAGGTTTTACTATTAATATTATTTTAGAACATTGTTCGCCGAGACACCGGTCACAATCGAGTGACAAAATTTTAAACGGAATGGTTTTATTAAAATTTTTACGATTCCCTTTTAATGATTGTGGATATTACGATATATATGAGTCATTTGCTGAGATTAATCGTAGTTGGGATAAAAAACGACATTTAAAAAGAAAACGATGGTCACAAGAATAAACATTACAAGAGATTTTTTATAAGGAGTTAAATGTGGTAACTGATACTATTTCAGATATGTTAACAAGAATTAGAAATGCAAATATGGTGAAGCATCAAATTGTCCAAATTCCTTCTACTAAAATGTCTCTTGCAATTGCCGAAATATTAAAAGAAGAAGGATTTATAGAAGATTTTGAAAATTATTTAGAAAATGAAAGAAAATATTTACTGATTTCTTTAAAATATGCGGGAAAATCTCGTCAGTCAGTTATTTCTAAAATTGAACGAATTAGTAAACCCGGTCTACGAGTTTATTCAAAATCAAACGAATTACCTAAAGTTTTAGATAATTTAGGAATTGCAATAATTTCTACATCTAAAGGAGTAATGACAAATTTAAAAGCTAAGGAACTTGGAATTGGTGGTGAAGTTTTATGTTATATCTGGTAAAAATAGGGAGTTTTAACAATGTCAAGGATAGGAAAATTACCAATTATTATACCGAAAAATGTAGATATTAAATACAATGAGACAGAAATTATAGTAAAAGGAGCATTTGGAACATTAAGTCAGAACCTTCCAGATGTGATTAATCTTAGTCTAGAAAATCAAATTCTAAAAGTAGGATTAAAAGTAGAAACTCAAAAAGTTCGTGCTCTTCATGGTTTGTATAGAACTTTAATAAATAATATGATTTTAGGGGTCTCAGAACAATTTGACTTAACGCTTGTCTTAAAAGGAGTTGGATATCGTGCAACTGTTCAAGGAAAAGAAATTATTTTAAGTTTAGGATATAGTCATCCAGTAAATATTCAAATTCCTGCCGACATATCAGTGGAAGTTATTAAAAATACAACAATAAATTTAAAATCTTGTAATAAAGAATTATTAGGTTTATTCGCAGCAAATATTCGATCTTGGCGTCGACCGGAGCCTTATAAAGGGAAAGGTATTTTGTACAAGGATGAACAAATTATTCGAAAAGCTGGAAAATCTGGAAAATAAAATTTTATAGTTGAAAAAGTAAAAAATTAGAAAAATGAAATTTTCACCAAGAACTTTATTAAAGTTAAAAAGTAAAAATAAAAAATTAAAACCTAATAAATATAAAAAATTGAAGCGTGAGTCGTTACGAGGTCAAATAAAAGGAACCCATGAACGCCCGAGATTGTCAGTGTACTGCTCAAATGAAAATATTTATGCACAAATTATTGATGATACGACGGCACACACTTTAATTTCTTGCTCTACTCTTGATCGTTCAATTAAACTTGCTCTTTCAACTGGAAGAACATGTCATGCGTCAAAATTAACCGGCAAAAAATTAGCTGAATTAAGTATTAAAAAAAATATTACAAAGATTGTTTTTGATCGTGGACCTTATTTGTACCATGGCAGAATTAAAGCATTAGCAGATGGTGCAAGAGCTGGTGGTCTTCAATTTTAAAATCAAATTTGTCAATAAATATACAAGTTAAATATCTTCTATGACTAGTGATTTAAAAAAGATAAACAAAAAATCTAACTCTCGACGTAAGCAAAATATACAAGAATCAAAATTAGTTGAACGACTAATTAAAATAAGTCGAGTTTCAAAAGTAACAAAAGGCGGTAAAAAGTTAAGTTTTCGAGCAATTGTAGTTGTAGGTGATGAAAATGGACAAGTTGGCGTTGGGGTTGCAAAAGCAGACGATGTAGTTAATGCATTTAAAAAAGCAAAAACTGACGGTCGAAAAAATCTCATTCAACTTCCAGTGACAAAAGCATTTAGTATTCCACATACTGTAATTGGAAATTTTGGAGCTTGTAAGGTTTTTTTAAAACCCTCTATTGAAGGATCGGGTGTTATTGCAGGTGGTGCAGTCAGAATTGTTTTAGAGGTTGCAGGTGTTAAAAATGTTATTGCAAAACAATTAGGCTCAAATAATTTATTAAATAACGCACGTGCCTCTATTTGTGCATTAGAAAATTTAACTACAAAATCTCAAGTAGCGAAAAAACGAAATTTAGAATTTAACTAATTAAATCAAAGCGAAACTGTGAAAATCACTCAAGAATTTCAAAATCTTATTTTTCAACGAGTATTAGTAACTCTTCAAATCTTGTTAATTATTCGTCTAGGAACATTTCTTCCAGTTCCAGGAATTAATCATAGTGACTTGGCCTTTTATATACAAAGTCACTCTGTAACAAGAAGCTTAGTAAGTACATTTTCAGGAAATAATACTTTTGTTATTGGTTTATTTACTTTAAATATATTTCCTTACATTAATGCTACTATCTTCACTCAACTAATTTTAGGATTTTCCCAAAAACTAGCTCAATTACAGAAAGAAGGGGACTTAGAGGGTAAACGAACAATTAATAGATTAACACGTTCTTTAGCCTTAGTTTTTGCAGTAATTCAAAGTCTAAGTATATCATTTTATTTGCGTCAAATTTTATTTGATTGGAATTATTTGTTAGCTTTTGAAATTACTATTTGGTTAACGACAGGTGCAATGATTATTTTATGGCTGAGTGAGTTAATTACTGATTATGGTTTAGGAAATGGTTCGTCGTTACTGATCTATATAAATATCATTTCAAATTTGCCAAATCTTACAAAAACGATTTTTCTCGAAAATGAAAATAATCTTTCAACTTTTTCTAAAATTGCAATCGCTGCTTTAATATTTGGTTCTTTATATGGAATTGTATTTTTGCAAGAAGGTTTTCGTCGTGTTCCTTTAATATCGTCAAAGCAATTAAATCAAACGTCCAGATTCTCAACAGATTCAATAATCAGTACAAGTACAGATTATTATCTTCCTTTACGGTTAAATCAAGCTGGAGTAATGCCAATCATTTTAACGACGACTCTATTGGTTGTTCCGAATTATATAAATAATTTAGGATTATTCCCAAAATTAAATCTTTCGATAAATTTTGAAGCTTTGCAATTTGTTTATTGGATTATTTATTTTGGATTGATTTTATTCTTTAGTTCGTTTTATTCAACAATTGTTTTAAATCCAAAAGATCTCTCAGATCAGTTGCAAAAAATGGCTGTTACGATACCTAGGGTTCGACCGGGAATACAAACAACTTTCTATTTAAAGCAATTAATTCAAAGAATAACGTTTATTGGGGCAACAATGCTTGCTATCTTAGTAATAATACCAAATTTTTTAGAATCCAGTTTAAATATTACAAGCTTAAATGGTTTAAGTACAACATCCTTTTTAATTTTAGCTGGAGTAATATTAGATTTAATTCGTGAAGTAAAAAATATTTACTACTCTACTGTCTATAATGACATGTATCAATAAAATAAAAAACTATTATTTAAATTTATCATGAAAGTTCGTCCATCAGTCAAAAAAATGTGTGACAAATGTCGAGTAATAAAAAGACACGGTAAAATTATGGTAATTTGTACCAATCCAAAACATAAACAACGTCAAGGGTAACATTTGAAAGGAGTTAAAAATGGTTAGATTAGTTGGTGTTGATTTACCAAACAATAAAAAAATTCTATATTCTCTTACTTATATTCATGGAATTGGTCTTACATCTGCAAAAAAAATTGTTGAACTTGCAAATATTAGTCCAGAAACAAGAACAAGTGACTTAACAACTGAAGAAACAGTCTTTCTGCGTCAAACCTTAGAAGAGAGCGATTTAAAATTCGAAGGCGATTTAAGACGATTTAATGGATTAAATATTAAGCGCTTAAATGAAATAAATTGTTATAGAGGAAAGCGGCATCGAAATAACTTACCAGTTCGAGGTCAACGAACAAGAACAAATGCTCGTTCAAGACGAGGTTCGAAAAAAACCGTGACTGGAAAAAAGAAATAATATTTAACTTTATTTGAAATTTTTTACATGGTACAAAAGACAAAAAAATCTATTGTTAAAAAAGATAGTTTTACAAGCGGAATTGTTCATATTAAATCTACTTTTAATAACACAATTGTTACAATTACTAATTTAAGAGGAGATACTATTTCTTGGGCTTCTGCTGGAAGTTCTGGTTTTAAAGGAGCTCGAAAAAGTACTCCATTTGCAGCACAAACTGCAGCTGAAAAAGCTGCATTAGCAGCTTTTAATAACGGTATGAAAAATGTTGAAATATTAGTAAAAGGTCAAGGTTCAGGACGTGAAACTGCAATTCGAGCAATAGAAAATGTAGGATTTGCTATTACTTCAATTCAAGACATAACATCTGTTCCACATAATGGATGTCGACCTCCAAAACGGCGTCGAGTTTAAAAACTCTACTTTTATTGAATTCAACTATGAATAATATTTCTATTAAGTGTTTGAAATCAGAAAAAATAGAATCAGGTGTATGTTATGGGCAATTTATAATTAACTCATTACAAACAGGACAAGGAATAACAATTGGAAATCAACTAAGAAGAGTTCTTCTAGGTGATTTAGGAGGTACAGCAATTTGTGCTGTTCGAGTTGCCGGTATAACTCATGAATTTTCAACTATACCTGGAGTTCGAGAAGATATTTTAGAAATTTTATTAAATTTGAAAGGTATTGTTGTTAAAAGTAAAACAAAAAAAATTCAATTTGGTCGTATAAAGGTGCAAGGACCAAGTGTTGTAACAGCTGATTGCATTCAACTACCCTCTGATTTAGAAATTATCAATCCAAATCATTATATTGCTACGATATCTACATCAAATATTCTTGAAATAGAATTAAAATTTGAATATGGTATTGGCTACAGATTAGCATCTCAATCTTTTTCTGAAGAAGATGAAAATTATTTGCAGTTGGATCCAGTTTTTATGCCAGTTCAAAGAGTAGATTTTAAAATAGAAAACGTATCTGATAGTTCTAACAATATTAGTGAAAAGTTACTTTTAGATATTTGGACGAATGGGAGCATTTCACCAGAAGATGCAATTGAATCAGCGATTCAATTTATTATTGACTTATTTGGTTTATTACTTAAAAATAAAGAAACAAATGAAATTCATTCATTAGATACAAAAACTAATTCAATAAGTATTGAGCCTTATACGAATATTGCAATTGAAGAGTTACAATTATCTGTTCGAGCATATAATTGTTTAAAAAAAGCTCAAATTAATACCGTTGGTGATTTACTGCAATATTCTCCTGAAAAATTACAAGAACTTAAAAATTTTGGCCGGAAATCGGCAGATGAAGTTTTTTCTACATTAAAAAATAAATTAGGAATTATTTTGGAGTCATAAATAATCCTAATTTTAACTTCATCAAGAATCTTGATTATTTACTTTCAAAAACGATTATGAATTCATTCAACAAAACATTTTTACCAGCAAAAGATTACAAAAATCGAAATTGGTTCTTAATTGATTGTCAAGGCCAAAAATTAGGTCGTTTAGCAACAGTAATTGCTAAATTGTTAAGAGGCAAAATAAAACCTCATGCTATTAATTCTATTGATTTAGGAGATTATGTTATTTTAACAAACGCAGATTCTATCATTTTAAATGGGAAAAATCAACATTTTATTGTTAATAATCCGGGGCGACCAGGTCGCTCACTAAAAATTAAAAATGTTTCAGATAGCCTTCCAAAATTTACGATTGAACGAGCAGTCAAAGGAATGTTATCAGAGACAGAAACTAAAAGGTTAATGCGACGATTATATATATACAAAGATGAAAATCATTATCATCAGGCTCAAAATCCAATAGAGATTGATAGTTCTAACTTTTATTCGAATCCAAAGTTAAATTTTACCATTTCTGATTTAATAAAATAATTTATTTTTTAACGAATTACTAATATTTGAATAAAAATATTAAAGAATAACCAAATTATAATTAAAATGATTTAACCTTTATGGATTTTAAAAAAGAATTAATTTTTAAAAAAAAAAATATTGGACTAGGGAAACGAAAAGAGTCCGTTGCACGCGTTTTTCTTATACCTGGAGACGGAAATCTTATTATTAATAAGAATTCAGGGGATAAGCATTTACAATACAATGAAACTTATCTAAATACTGTATGGTTGCCATTAGAAAAATTAAATTTAGAGAAACAATTTGATATTATAGCTTTAGTAAAAGGTGGCGGTCTTACTGGTCAAGCTCAAGCAATTCAGTTAGGTGTTACTCGATTACTTTGTAAACTTGACCAAGAAAATCGTAAAATTTTAAAACCATTTGGATTTTTAACTCGTGATTCACGAATTAAAGAAAGAAAAAAATATGGTCTAAGAAAAGCAAGAAAAGCACCACAATATTCAAAACGTTAATTATTAAATATTTAATAAAAAATAGCATATGCCAAAACCTGATATTCATCCTAGCTGGTCAGAAAATACAACGGTTTTATGGGATGGAAAACCGCTTTGTTTAATTGGGTCAACAAAAACTGAACTACAAGTTGATATTTGGTTAGCAAATCACCCTTTTTATACAAAATCCCAAGTTATGGTTGATAGTGAAGGTCGAGTTGAAAAATTTATGAAAAAATATGGAATAGAGAGACCTGAGCAATAATTTAAAATTTATTTAGATAGAAATTTAATATATTATGCCAACAATTCAACAATTAGTTCGTTTACGACGTATACAAATAAAAAAAAAAACCAAATGCCCTGCTTTAGTTAATTGTCCTCAACGCCGCGGCGTATGTACTAGGGTTTATACAACAACTCCAAAAAAACCAAACTCTGCGATTCGTAAAGTAGCGCGTGTAAGATTAACTTCTGGCTTTGAAGTTACAGCTTATATTCCAGGGATTGGTCATAATTTACAGGAGCATTCTGTTGTATTAATACGAGGTGGTCGAGTTAAAGATTTGCCGGGTGTTCGTTATCATATTATACGAGGTGCACTTGATACTGGTGGTGTTAAAAATCGAACACAAGGCCGTTCAAAATATGGTGTTAAAAGACCAAAATCGGAAAAATAAAGATTAACTAAAATTTATCAATTCTATTATGTCTCGTAGAAATATTTCAAAAAAACGTTTTCCACATACGGATGAAATTTATAGTAGTTACTTAGTTAGTTTATTGATTTCAAGAATTTTAAAATCTGGAAAAAAAACTATTGCTAAAAATATTGTCTATCAAGCATTTGATATTATTCAGAAAAAAACAAATCAAGACCCATTAAGTCTTTTTGAAAAAGCAATTCGTAATGCTAGCCCAATTGTTGAAGTGAAAGCTAGAAGAGTTGGTGGTTCAACATATCAAGTTCCTATTGAAGTTAGTAGTTTTAGAGCAACAAATTTATCGTTACGTTGGATTATTAAATATGCTAATCAGCGTGCTGGACGGAACATGGCAATTAAATTAGCAAACGAAATTATTGACACATCTAACGATATAGGTAATACTATTAAGAAAAAAGAAGAAACGCATAAAATGGCTGAAGCAAATAAAGCTTTTGCACATTTTCGATATTAACTTCAAAATAGACTCTCGCTAAAAGCTTCCAAAAAATAAAATTAATAAATTCAAGGAATTTTAGAATGGCTCGTGAAAAGTTTGAGCGTACAAAACCACATGTAAATATTGGTACAATTGGTCATGTAGATCACGGAAAAACAACTTTAACTGCAGCAATTACTGCTACATTATCATTAACTGGCAACTCTAAAGCTAAAGCGTACGAAGATATTGATGGTGCACCAGAAGAACGTGCACGCGGTATTACAATTAATACAGCTCATGTAGAGTATGAGACAGACAATCGTCACTATGCGCATGTTGATTGTCCAGGACATGCTGATTATGTAAAAAACATGATTACTGGTGCAGCACAAATGGATGGAGCAATTTTAGTAGTTTCAGCTGCCGATGGCCCAATGCCACAAACACGTGAGCACATATTATTATCAAAACAAGTTGGTGTTCCTGATATTGTGGTATTCTTAAATAAAGAAGATCAAGTAGATGATGCAGAATTATTAGAATTAGTTGAATTAGAAGTCCGTGAGTTACTTTCAGCTTATGATTTCCCAGGTGATGATATTCCTATTTGTACTGGATCAGCACTACAAGCAATTGAAGCGATTACATCAAATCCAACTTTAAAACGTGGCGAAAATCCATGGGTTGATAAAATATTTGCTTTAATGGATGCTGTTGATGATTATATCCCAACGCCAGAAAGAGATACGGAAAAAACGTTCTTAATGTCAATTGAAGACGTATTTTCAATTACTGGACGTGGTACAGTAGCAACTGGTCGTATTGAACGTGGTGTCATCAAAGTAGGTGAAAACGTTGAAATTGTTGGCATTAATGATACTAAAACAACAACAATTACAGGAATAGAAATGTTCCAAAAAACATTAGAAGAAGGATTTGCTGGTGATAATGTAGGGATATTGTTACGTGGTATTACGCGTGAAGATATTGAACGTGGTATGGTATTAGCAAAACCTGGGACTATTACTCCACACACAAATTTTGAAGCAGAGGTTTATGTTTTAACAAATGCTGAAGGTGGCCGACGTACTCCATTTTTTACAGGCTATCGACCACAATTTTATGTAAGAACGACTGATGTAACAGGTTCAATTACACAGTTTACAGCGGATGACGGAACAGCTGTTGAAATGGTAATGCCTGGTGATCGTATTAAAATGACTGCTGAATTAATTTATCCAGTAGCTATTGAAGAAGGTATGCGATTTGCTATTCGTGAAGGTGGCCGTACTATTGGTGCAGGTGTAGTTTCCAAAATTGTGAAATAATCAAAAATTTTTATGAATACAAAAACGACTGCAAAAATTCGTATAAGATTAGAATCTTTTAATCATCAACTTTTAATTTCGTCGTGTCAAACAATTGTAAAAATTTTACAAAATACGCCATTAAATTCTATTGGAGTTATCACATTACCCACTCGAAAGCGTATTTATTGTGTTTTAAGATCTCCTCATGTGGATAAAGATTCAAGAGAACATTTTGAAATTAGAATTCATAAAAGAATTTTAGAAATTTATTATAACTCAGAGGTACCAATTTTTGATTTGTTATCTGAAGCTGATTTGCCGCCAGGAGTTTTTTATAGCATTTATTTATCCTAAGTAAAATTACTTAGGATAAATAAATGCTATAAAGTTTTGCTTCTTTCCTTATTTATCAAAATACCAGATTATTTTGTCTATCAATTAAAAACTTAAGAACGCTTTGATTTAAGCCTTACACTTGTACAAGTTCTTTTAAAAATGTTTATTAGCATTTTAGACTGAAGATAAAAGAGTTATTCTGTTTTAATTTAACTAGTAAAAATTTGAAATGATTTAAAAGTATTTTTTAGAACTAAAAAAAATTTCATTGAAAGAGTAAAAAATAAATATTTTAATTTCTAAACCTTTAATAAAATTAAAGGTTTAGAAGAACTAGATAGACTATAAGTTAGCCGTTAACAGCTGGAGCTGTTAAAGCAACTGGTAATACTTCACCTGAAGCTAAATCTAATGGGAAGTTGTGAGCGTTACGTTCATGCATTACTTCCATACCTAAATCAGCACGGTTAATAATATCAGCCCATGTGTTAATTACGCGACCTTGAGAATCTACAACTGATTGGTTGAAGTTGAAACCATTTAAGTTGAATGCCATTGTACTAATACCCATAGCAGTTAACCAGATACCTACAACTGGCCATAAAGCTAAGAAGAAGTGTAAAGCACGAGAGTTGTTAAATGAAGCGTATTGGAAAATTAAACGACCAAAGTAACCATGTGCTGCAACGATGTTATAAGTTTCTTCTTCTTGACCGAATTTGTAACCATAGTTAGTAGATTCGTTTTCAGTTGTTTCACGAATTAAAGAAGAAGTTACTAATGAACCGTGCATAGCTGAGAATAAAGAACCACCAAATACACCAGCAACACCAGCCATATGGAATGGGTGCATTAAAATGTTGTGCTCAGCTTGGAATACGATCATAAAGTTGAAAGTACCAGAAATACCTAAAGGCATACCATCTGAGAATGAACCTTGACCAATTGGGTATACTAAGAATACTGCAGACGCAGCTGCTACTGGAGCTGAGAAAGCTACGAAGATCCAAGGACGCATACCTAAACGGTAGCTTAATTCCCATTCACGACCCATATAAGATGCAACACCTAATAAGAAGTGTAATACGATTAATTGGTAAGGACCACCGTTGTATAACCATTCATCAACTGAAGCTGCTTCCCAAATTGGGTATAAGTGGATACCGATAGCGTTTGAACTTGGGATAATTGCACCAGAAATGATGTTATTACCGTATAATAAAGAACCTGCTACAGGCTCACGAATACCATCGATATCAACTGGAGGAGCTGCGATAAAACCGATAATAAAGCAAGAAGTAGCTGTTAATAATGTAGGGAACATTAAACAACCAAACCAACCAATGTATAAACGGTTTTCAGTACTAGTAATCCAACCACAGAAACGTTCCCATAATGAAACGCTTTGACGTCTTTCTAAAGTTGCTGTCATAAAAAGTTTTTTGTAATTCTAATTCTTCCCAAGCTATTAACTTGTTAAATAGAATTATAAAACAAAGCCTTAATTTTTATTAGTTTTTAAATTAATAAGTTTAAAAAATTCTAATTCAAAATCGAAAAGGGCCCGATTTGTTGTTCCTCCAATAAATAAGTCTTTATTTTTTTGAATAATCCATACCTGTGAATAAGTTCTATAACTTATTAAAGTACTTATCATTAAAAAGAAAAAACCAATATAAATAATTGGAATACCTGGATCATTTTTAATTTGTAAGCCAGTTGAACTTATAATATCTAAAAAAGTAAAAGACTCTTTTACATTACTAATCTCATGGAGTTCAATATTTCCTAAGAAAGCTCCAGTTTCATTATATATGGAACAATATCCTTCAAGATTATCAATTAAAACAACAATTCCTTCGTTAAGAGACTGATTTTTTGAAATCCACGTTAACCAAATTCTATTTGGAGTATTTAAAAAATTTAACAACGGGTATTCAATAATTTCATTTTCTGTTTCTTGAACTCTTAAACCAATTAAATTCCAATCAGTTTGGTAATAATAAACATTTTTATGAATCAAAGGAGAATTAACTGATATAGTTTTTCTGGCAGTTTCTTTTCCTTGATTATTTAAAACGGATATATCGGAATAAAATTGTGATACTGTTTTGTTTTGAGTATAAGTAATCCAAAAATCGTTAATTCGAGTTGACTTTTTGGGAATAAGAGTAAATTGACCACTATTTAATATATTTTGAATATGAAAACTCTCCGTTTTGGGAACCATTTCTTGAGCTTTAAAACCAAACAATGAACCAATAATAGTTCCAATTAAAACTAAAATCATACTCAAGTGCACTAAAATAGGCGCAAGTCGACCAACTAATCCTTTATAACAATAAACAATATTTTTTTGTTGAAAAATAGAGTATTGATTTTGTTTAATCAGAGATAAAATTTTATTGAAAGAAAAATTTTTTAATTTTGTAGAAATTTGTAATCTAGAAAATTGTACAGTTTTTCTAAAAAATTGACATCTTCGTGCAATTTTGAATGAGGGTAATTGCTGTAAAAATGTACAGGAAATTAAACTTATTCCGAATAAAAAAATTAGTGTCAAAAACCACCATGTCTTGTAAACATGGTCAAGTCCAAATTTAATAATACGATCCCAAGTTAAGAAACCAAAGACCGCATTGGTAAGTGGATAATTTGCTTTATAGATTTCAATAGATTGATCTTGTTCGATAATAGTTCCTAAAATACTTAAAGAACTTATCAATAATAAAATAAAAATTGAAAATCTTAAATCTGCAACTAATTGAAAAAGTTTTTGTTTCATAGCATAATTTAAGTTAAATAGATTCGTTTAGAAGACGCAGAGCGAATTCGGCCCGAAGTCGCCCAATTTTGTAATCGTACCATTTGATCACTTTCGAGATGTGCAAGTGGAATTAATTCCTTTAAAGCCATACAAATATCATTTGTTACGAATTCTCTTTTTTCATAAAAAGCATGGTACATTCCTTCAATGATACTTTGCCGAATTTCTGCCCCTGAAAATGACTCAGAAGAGTCAGCTAATAAGGGCAAATCGAAAGATTCCCAACTATTTGGACGAAATTCTTGAAGATGAATTCCAAAAATTTCTTCTCGTTCTTCTTTTTTTGGTAGATCTAAAAAAAAAATTTCATCAAATCTTCCTTTTCTAATAATTTCTAAAGGAAGTAAATCAATGTTATTTGCTGTAGAAATTACAAATACAGGTTTAGTTTTCTCTGAAAGCCAACTTGTAAAAGTCGCTAAAACTCTATTACTAGTTCCGCTATCTCCTTTACTATCAGTATTACTGAATGCCTTATCAATCTCATCAATCCAAAGAATACATGGAGAAATAGTTTCTGCGACATTAATCATTTGGCGAAGTCTAGATTCTGATTCTCCAACAATGCCACCAAACAATTTCCCTACATCTAATTTTAATAATGGTAACTGCCAGTCATTTGCAATTGCTTTTGCTGTTAAAGATTTACCTGTCCCTTGAATTCCAATTAATAATAATCCTCTTGGTGTAGGTAAACCATAATTCGAAGCTTGAACACTAAAAGCTGTTTTTCTTTTTTTTAACCAATCTTTTAAGTTGCGTAATCCACCTAATTTATCAAATTTTTCACTGACTGCTGAGTATTCTAAAATTTCTGTCTGTCTTATAATTTGTGTTTTTTCACTAAGTAAAAGGGTAATACTATTTTCATCAATAGTTTTATAAGTTGCAATAATTTTTGACAAAACTCTTCTAATTCTTTCTAATGATAAACCTTGACAAGCTCGAGTTAATTTTTCAAATAGTTGTGCTTCAACTTGAATGTTTAACGAACTAATTAATCGATTTAATTCTTTATTAATTTCTTCTTCTAAAGGTAATTCAAATTGTAACACTGTTATTAGATCTTGGAGTTCTTTTGGAATAATTAAGTCAGATCCAATAATAATAATTGTCTTTGGTTGTAGCTTTAATATTCTACTAATATTTCTTAATTTTCTTGAAATTGAAAGATCAGTTAAAAATCTATGGAAATCTTTTAATAAAAAAACTGCAGGTGTTTCTGCATTTAGTCGTTCAACCAACTCAAGGGCTTGCAGTGGATTTCTTTTAGCAAACCCTTCATTATTAGGATTATTTGTATAACCGTCAACAAAATCCCAACTGTAAATACTTCGATTTAAAGTTGTTTTTACGTTTTTTCTAATAACATATTCGACTCGATCTTCTTCAATGGTATTAATATAAATTATTGGATAGCGAGCTTTTAAGAAAAGCGCTAATTCATCATTAAATTTCATAAGATATTTATCCAAAAAGTCAGTTTATTCATTGAATTATTCTTTGATTAACAATAAGTAGTTTATCGACTTATTGTTAAGCTTTTACGACCTTTTTGACGCCTTGCACGAATTATTTTACGTCCTTGTGGAGTAGCCATTCGTGCTCGAAAGCCTGAAATTCTTAAAATTGAAACTCGACCTTTATTCGAAAGTGTATGCTTGGTCATAATCAGTTAATTTAAATTTTTTTATTTTTTATAATATTGATGATCGTAAAAAATCATAAATAACTAAATGTCTTAATAATTCCTTACGAGTTTCAAACAGATAAAATGCATCTTGTTTATACTCATATAGTGGGTTTCGTTGCCCATAACCACGCCACCCGACTGCTTCTCTTAACAATGTCATTTTCTGTAAATGTTCTCGCCAAATTCTATCTATATTTATTAAGAGAATACTTCTTTCAAAATTTTCACTAATACCATCTCCGTAAACTAATAATTCCATTATTTTGGATTGATAGGTTAACCAAAATTCATTAAAAAGATATATTTTTAGATCTGATAAGTAAAATTCATTAAGCAATAAATCTGAGTCTTTCAGTTGATTAAAAATTAAATTTCGACCAAATAAGTTTTCAAGAACTAAAACAATTTCTTGATTCAAATTTCTTTTTTCACGTAATTCTAATAAGAGTTCAGTTATTATTTGTTCCCCATAAGCAAAAATATTTTTTTGAACAGAAGCACTTTCTAGAATTTTTCTTCTCTCATTATAAACAATATTTCTTTGTTTATTTAAAACGTCATCGTAATCAAACAAATTTTTTCTTTGTTGATAAGCGCGTTCTTCTACTCGATTTTGAGCAGAATCTAAACTTTTATTTATAAAATTTGATTCTAAAGGTGAGTCGTCAGGAATTTGAGTTTGCATAAAATTTTGAATTTTTGACCCCCCAAATAAACGTAACAGATTATCATCCAGACTTAAAAAGAATCTCGAAGAACCAGGGTCACCTTGACGACCACAGCGACCTCGAAGTTGATTATCGACTCTTCGTGAATCATTTCTTTCTGTCCCGACAATATATAACCCACCTAAGTTTTTTACAATTTTATTTTCTTGTTTTTGTGCTTTTTTATTGTAAAAAATGAGTTCGTTAATTAAAAATCTTAATGAACATTGGTAAGAAGTTACTGGAATCGAAATCCTGTCATTTTCTCTTAAAAGACGAAGAATATCAATATCAGATAGTTTTAAAAAATTTTTATCTTGAACTAAGGATAGTAAAGTACTTAAAAACTTATACGAACTTCCTCGGAATTGATTAATAAGAGAAAATTCTAAAATATTTGAGTTCTTGAAAAGTGCATAATTTTTTGAGATTGTTAATATATCGTATAAATTTTTTTGAATTTTAAAATTTATATTTCCACCTAAAATAATATCGGTTCCTCGACCTGCCATATTAGTAGCAATAGTAATACTCCCTTTTTTACCTGCTTGTGCTACTACTTCTGACTCTTTTCTCGCATTTTCAGGTTTTGCATTCAAAATTTGATATGACAGATTATATTCGTTCAATAATTGAGCAAGCATTTCTGATTTTTCTACAGTAGTTGTTCCAATTAAAACAGGTTGGCCCATTGAAGAAATTTTATTGCAAGCTTGTGCAACAGCATTCCATTTTGAAAATTGATCTTTATAAATTAAATCTGGAAAATCTTTTCTTTGATTTGGTCGCGCAGTTGGAATCTCTTCAACTGATAAGTTATAAATTTTCTCGAATTCAACTTCCGTTGTTTTCCCAGTTCCTGTCATTCCTGACAATTTTGGGTAAAGTAAAAAGAAATTTTGATATGTAATAGCTGCTACTGTCTCTGTTTTTTGACGAATTTGTAATTTTTCTTTGGCCTCGATTGCTTGATGTAAACCATCTCCCCAGCGTCGATCAGGCATAATTCGACCAGTAAATTCATCTACAATAACAATTCTATTATTTTGAATGATGTAATGTACATTATTAAAGTATAAAGCATTTGCTTTCAACGCATTAATTATATAAGGAATCCAAGGATTTTTTGGATCATATAAATCTTCAATATTTAATATTTTTTCAATTTGTTTACTACCTTCTTCCGTCAAAATTATATTTTTATTTTTTTCATCAACTTTGTAATGAGTAAAAAGCTCTAAGTAATCTGTAATTTCAGCTGCAACAATGTATTTCTCAACTGGAGTTTCAATATTATTTGAAATAATTAATGGTGTTTGCGCTTCATCAATTAGAATTGAATCAACTTCATCAATAATACAATAGTTAAAAGGTCGTAAAACTACATCGCTTAAATTAAGTGCCATATTATCGCGCAAAAAGTCAAATGTTACTTCATAATTCGTAACATATGTTATATCTGCATGATAGTTTTCTTTTCTCTCTAAAGTTGACATACCTTCTTGAATTAAACCTGTATTTAATCCTAGAAATCTATAAATTTGACCCATTGAAACTTGATCTCGATTAGCTAAATAATCATTAACAGTTACAATATGAACTCCTTTTTCTGTTAATGCATTAAAAAAAGCAGGCAAAGTTGCAACAAGTGTTTTACCTTCGCCAGTCTTCATTTCAGCAATTTTTTGATCATTTAAAACGAGACCTCCCATCAATTGCACATCGAAATGTCGTAAACCTAGGGTTCTTTTACTAGCTTCTCTTGCAAGTGCAAAAGATTCGCTTATTAATCCATCTAACTTTTGAGTAGTTTTATATTGTTTCTTTAATTTTAAACTTTTAGATCTTAATTCACTATCAGTTAATTCTTTTAAGTCTTCTTCTAATGTATTAATGTGATTGATTAAAGTTTTATATTTATTTTTGAGTGAATTCTTAGTAAATGGATTTTTTAGCATTTTAGAATTTTTTAAACAATAATATTCACACGCTTATGCTTTTTGTCATAATAATCAAATTTAATTGTTCCGTCTTTTAGAGCAAATAAAGTAAAATCTTTACCACATCCTACATTGACTCCTGGTTTAAAGACCATACCACGCTGGCGAATTACAATGCTTCCAGCTCGAACTATTTCTCCACCAAATCTTTTAACTCCTAGTCTTTTCGCGTTCGAATCTCTACCATTTTTTGTGCTACCTGCACCTTTTTTATGTGCCATTTGTTATATCTCCTAATTTTTAATTAATTAACTATAATATCTTCAATTAAAACTCGAGTTAACTCTTGTCGATGACCTTGTTTTTTTCTCGTTTTTTTCTTTGGTCGCATCTTATAAACAATAACTTTTTTACTTCTAAGATGTTCTAAAATAGTCCCTTTAATTTTTACCGTTTCTAAATAAGGTCTACCAATTAAAACGTTACCCTCATTGTTCACTAACAAAACACGGTTAAAAGTAATTTGTTTACCCAATTCTGTTGGAATTCTATTGAAATCATAGTATTTACCAGTTTCAATCCAAAATTGCCTTCCACTTATTTCAACAATTGCATATTTCATAGTCTGAAGTAATTTATTTTTATTTGGACCTATAATACTAAATTTTTTTTGAAATCGTCAACTTTTTTAATATTATTATGAATTTTCTAAACTAAGTTTTAATTTTGCTAATTCATAATAAAAAAAACCAAAAGCTTTAGATTTATAATATTCTAGATTACTAATAATGTACAACTTTCTTGTAATTCTAATGTTTTCAATTTTGAGAATTTCAATGGTCTTTAGTTCAATTTCTTTTTCAATAGCAGATGATGAGACAAAAGCAGCCCCTAGCCCTAGACTTACTGCAGTTTTGATTCCCTCAATTGAATTAAGTTGCATGATAACTTTTAATTGTTTTATTTCAATTTGATGGTGAATCAATATATTATCAATAAATTTGCGAATTGTTGAGTTTGAATTTAAAGTTATAAAATTTAAATGATAAAGATCTTCCTTGGTAATTTTCTTTTTAGTGGCAAAAGGATGAGATTTGGCAATGATTAAACTAAGTTCATCTTCAACAAAGTTTTCGACCCTAAGATCTTTTTTTAATTCATTAGGAATTTCACCACCAACAACTGCAATATCAATTTCTCGATTTAAGACATTCTTTGCAATTATTCTTGTAGAATTTACTTGAATTTTTAAACTAATTTGTGGATAATTCTGTGCAAATAAAGCCAAAATTTTAGGAAGTAAATAAATTCCAATAGTTTGACTTGCACCTACAATTAAATTTCCACGTTCACCGTTTTTTAAATCAATTAGTGCTCGGCAGCTTTCTTCACATAAGGCTAAAATCCTTTCAGAATATTCTAAAAAAATCTTACCGTTTTCTGTTAATGAAATTGTGTTTTTCTTTCGATTTATTAATAAAATATCAAGATTTTTTTCTAAAGTTTTTAATTGTTTACTCAATGAAGGTTGTGAAAGATGTAATAATTCTGCTGCTTTCGTGAAATTTTTTTCTGCAGAAACTGCTTTTAAAATTCGTAACTGTTGAAGAGTAAAGGGAAGCATAATTAAAAAATTTTTAGATAATAAAAATGTCAGATTTAAAAAAAATTACGGATGGAGAGACTCGAACTCTCAAAACAAAAGTTACTAGGACCTAAATCTAGCGCGTCTACCAATTTCGCCACATCCGTTCTATAGGATAGAGTTTTGAAAATCATTCATAAGGTTGCTTCGTTTGATTTATGAATGATTTTAGAGATTGAGCATTAATGTTATGTTTTTATTCAAATTTATAGTATCATTATATTTGATAGAGATTTTTACTCTGAGTCTACATAAATATTATATACGAAACTAGTTGACTTTCCTTGTAACATAGATTTTGCTAAAGAGAATGATTTTTGAGCAGCTTGATAACTTTTTCTCTTCCAATTTGCTTTTCTAGAATTTTTTTTTGCTTTTGATGTTCGTTTTTTTGGTACTGCCATTGTTTAATTTAATTTTATAAATGCTTTAAAGCCACTTTTATTATAATAGAGTTTACTTTGTAACTTTTAATCTCACATTATTTTTTGATGACTATTTATATAATATTAGCTTATTTTTACTCCGGTTTTAAGAATTTTTAGTCTCTAATTTTAAGAGTTTCTTTCTTTCTTTTATGACGTCGTTATTAATATTATACTGATGTTAAATTAAACTGTGAAAAAAGTCAATCATCTTTTTTCTTTTTTTCTAAACACCATCATTTAAGAAACCTTAGCGGCCTAAACGTTGAATTTGTTGAATAGCTAAACGACCAATATTAAATAAAGCCCATG